>Ga0222427_100966_pt1 | contig 19700 bp, 16 predicted proteins | sample 2B20Ametagenome_FD_182890 | JGI IMG/M metagenome (GOLD analysis project Ga0222427, IMG submission 182890) | Enriched microbial communities from leaf-cutter ant dump, University of Wisconsin, Madison, United States - 2B20A (version 2) | ecosystem: Environmental > Terrestrial > Nest > Insects nest...
GACCACCGGCGACAGGCGATGGATCTCGTCGACGAACAGCACGTCGTGCGGCTGCAGGTTGGTCAGCAGCGCGGCGAGGTCGCCGGCCTTCTCGATCACCGGGCCGGAGGTGACCCGCAGCGCCACGCCCAGCTCGTTGGCGATGACGTGGCTCAAGGTGGTCTTGCCCAGCCCCGGCGGGCCGAAGATCAGCACGTGGTCCAGCGCCTCGCCGCGCGATCTGGCGGCCTGGATGTAGATGTCCATCTGTTCGCGCACCGGCTGCTGGCCGAGGTAGTCGGCAAGGCGCTTGGGGCGGATGCTGGCGTCGGCGGCGGCGTCTTCGCGGGTAGCGTCGGCGCCGATGATGCGGGGTTCGGTCATGTCGTGATTATGCGGCAAACCGACCGTTTCCGATGGTAGTGCCGGCCAGCGACCGGCATCACCTATATCTCCACCTGCGCACCCAGTTCCACCAGCCGGTTGCCGGGGATGCGGAAGAAGCCGGTGGCCGCGGCGGCGTTGCGGTGCATGACCGCGAACAGCTTGTCGCGCCAGATCGGCATGCCGCGGTTGGCGCTGGCGACGATGGTCTCGCGGCTGGCGAAGAAGGTGGTGTCCATCGGGTCGAAATAGATGCCGCCGTGGTCGCAGGAGCGCATCAGCGCCAGCGGCACGTCCGGGGTTTCCATGAAGCCGAAGCGGACGTGGATGCGGTAGAACTCGTCACCCACCGGTTCGATCTTCAGCCGCTGCCCCGCCGCCGCATAGGGCACCGGCAGGGTTTCCACGTGCAGGAACACGTTGCGCTCGTGCAGCACCTTGTTGTGCTTGAGGTTGTGCATCAGCGCGTGCGGCACCACCGTGGGGTCGGCGGTCAGGAACACCGCCGTGCCCGGCACCCGCACCGGCGGGGCCAGCATCAGCCCCGGCAGGAAGCTGTCGATGCGGATGCCGTCCTTGCGGATCTCGTCGCGCAGCAGTTCGCGGCCCCGGCGCCAGGTGCGCATCATCGTGAACAGCACGATGCCCAGCACCACCGGGAACCAGGCACCCTGCAGCAGCTTGGCGCCGTTGGCGACGACAAAGGCCAGGTCGATGAAGAAGAACGGCACGCACAGGGCGAGGATCCAGCGCCGCGCGCGTGGCCACAGCACGCGCGCCACCAGCGCCAGCAGCAGGGTGTCGATCAGCATCGTCGCCGATACCGAGATGCCATAGGCCACGGCCAGGTTGGACGAACTGCGGAACGCCAGCACCAGCCCGAACACCATCACCGCCAGCCCCCAGTTGATGCCGGGGATGTAGATCTGGCCGATGGTGTCGTGCGAGGTGTGCTTGATGCGCATGCGCGGGATGTAGCCCAGTTGCATGGCCTGCCGCGACACCGAGAACGCGCCGGTGATGACCGACTGGCTGGCGATCACCGCCGCCATCGTCGCCAGCACGATCATCGGCACCAGCGCCCAACCTGGAATCGCCTCGAAGAAGGGGTTGGCCACCGCGTCCGGTCGGCGCAGCACCAGCGCCCCCTGCCCCAGGTAGTTCAGCACCAGGCACGGCAGCACGAAGAAGTACCAGGCCTGGCGGATCGGCGGCGCGCCAAAGTGGCCCATGTCCGCGTACAACGCCTCGCCGCCGGTCACCGCCAGCACCACCGCGCCGAAGATGAAGATGCCGTGCCAGCCGTGCTCGATGAAGAAGCGCACTGCCCACCACGGATTGAATGCCTTGAGCACCTCCGGCGCGGCAACCACGTTCCAGATGCCGATGGCCGCCAGCGACACGAACCACAACATCATCACCGGGCCGAACACCTTGCCCACCTTCTCGGTGCCGAAGCGCTGCGCGGCGAACACCGCCGCCAGCACCACCAGGGTGATCGGCACGACGAAGTGGCCCAGCGCCGGCGCGGCCACCTGCAGGCCCTCGACCGCGCCCAGCACCGAGATCGCCGGGGTGATGACGCCGTCGCCGAAGAACAGCGAGGCGCCGAAGATGCCGAGGATGCCGACCACGTAGGCCGAGCGCGAGCCGTTGCGCAGGGTGCGCTGGGCCAGCGCCATCAGCGCCATGATGCCGCCCTCGCCGTCGTTGTCTGCGCGCATGATGATGGTCACGTACTTCAGCGTGACCACCATGATCAGCGCCCAGAACGCCAGCGACAGCACGCCCAGCACCGTGTCGTGGCCGCTGTCCAGGCCGTAGTGGGGCGAGAACGCTTCCTTCAGGGTGTAGAGCGGGCTGGTGCCGATGTCGCCGAACACGACGCCGATGGCGCCGACGATCAACGCCAAGCCGGCGCCGCGGCCGGGGGGTTCGTGCTTGTGGGAAGCAGTGGACATTGCGATCTCGGGGCGGCCACGCGGCCGGGAAAGAATGCGTCAGCGCAGCGCCGATTGCAGCGCCTTGCGGATCACCGTGGCGACGTCGTCGCCCTCGGCCGCCGCATCGCGCGCCATCTTCGCCGCCTCGGCGGGCTTGTAGCCCAGTTGCTGCAGGGCCACCGTGGCTTCGGACACCGGGTCGGTGGCCGCCGCACCGGCCACCGGCGCACCGCCGCCGGAGAACTCGGCGGCCTTGTCGCGCAGCTCCACGATCATGCGCTCGGCGGTCTTCTTGCCGATGCCGGGGATGCGGGTCAGCGCGGTGACGTCGCCGGCCTGGATCAGCCGCGCGAATTCATCGACGCTGGCCCCGGACAGCACCGCCAACGCGATCTTCGCGCCGATGCCGCTGACCTTCTGCACGTCGCGGAACAGGCGCCGCTCGCCCTCGCGCAGGAAGCCGTACAGCGACACGCTGTCCTCCTTCTGCGCATAGTGGGTGAACAGCACCACCTCGCGGCCGATGTCGGGCAGGTCGTAGAAGGTGCTCATCGGCGCCTCCAGCTCATAGCCGACGCCGCCGACGTCGATCACCAGCCACGGCGGGGCCTTGTGGGCGAGGATGCCGCGCAGACGACCGATCATGGAATTGCCCTCCGGGCATGGGAACGGGGAAAAGGGAACGGGGAATGAAGCATTCGGGCAATGGATACACAGTCGGCCTGCGGATGCGGCAATCCGTCATTCCCGCTTCCCTGTTCCCCGCTCCCGTACTTCATTTGCGCCCCCAAGCCTGTTTCGTGCCCACACCCAAACGATTGGCCGTCGCACGCACATGCGCATGGGTGATGGCCACGGCCAGCGCGTCGGCGGCATCGGCCTGCAGCTTGCCCTGCAGACCCAGCATCAGTCCGACCATGTGCTGCACCTGCTGTTTCTCCGCGCCGCCGCGGCCGACCACCGCCAGCTTGATCTCGGTGGCGGCGTATTCGCTGACCGGCAGGTCGCGCAGCACCACCGCGCACAGCGCCGCCCCGCGCGCCTGCCCAAGCTTGAGCGCGGAGTCGGCGTTCTTGGCCATGAACACTTTCTCGATCGCCACTTCCTGCGGTTGGTATTCCGCGATCAGTGCATGCAGGCCCTGCACCAGCAGTTTCAGGCGCTGGGCGAAACCGTCCGCGCCCAGCAACACCAGTGGCTGGTGGTGGACGTGCCGCGCGCGGCCACCGGCATCGACGTCGATGATGCCGATGCCGGTGCGCTGCGAGCCGGGGTCGATGCCGAGGATGCGGGTCATTGCCGTGGCCGGGAGGGACGGCGGCCATCATCGCCGGCCGCCGTCTCACGCGATGTGACGCGCGCGCTCAGGCCAGTCCGGCCTGGTCGACGTTGGAATACACGTCCTGCACGTCGTCCAGGTCTTCCAGCATGTCCAGCAGCTTCTTCACCTGCAGCGCGGTGTCGCCCTCGACGGCGATGTCGTTGTCGGCGCGGAAGGTGATCTCGGCATGGTCGGCGGCCAGCCCGGCCGCCTCCATCGCGTCCTTCACCGACTGGAAGCTCTCCGGCGCGGTGACCACGTCGATCGAAGCATCGTCCGGGTAGACGACGATGTCGTCGGCGCCGGCTTCGATGGCTGCCTCGGTGATCTTCTCCTCGTCGGCGCCCGGCGCATAACTCAGCACGCCCAGGCGCTTGAACATGAAGGCCACCGAGCCCTCGGTGCCCATGTTGCCGCCGCACTTGGAGAAGGCGTGGCGCACGTCGGCCACGGTGCGCACGCGGTTGTCGGTGAGGCAGTCGACGATCACCGCCACGCCACCCGGCGCGTAGCCTTCGTAGCGCACTTCCTCGTACTCGACGCCTTCCAGTTCGCCGGTGGCCTTCTTGATGGCGCGTTCGATCACGTCCTTGGACATGTTCGCGGCCAGGCCCTTGTCCATCGCCACGCGCAGGCGCGGGTTGTTGTTGGGGTCCCCTCCACCACCGCGCGCGGCCACGCCGATCTCGCGGATGATCTTGGTGAAAATCTTGCCACGCTTCGCGTCGGAGGCGTTCTTGCGGGCTTCGATGGAGGGACCTCTACCCATTGGGATCTACCGTACTTCTGTCAGGAACAGGAGCGCGGATTCTAACCGATCCCCGGCAAGCTCCCTGTCAGGCGGCGCGGCGCGCGGCCCCTTCACCGAAGCGCCCGTGGCGCAGGAACGCGGCGGTCAGGTCGGCCACCTCCGGCGACAACACCAGGCCGCTGTGGCTGGCCTGCACCACGCAGTGGTCGGCCAGGCCCGGCAGCCGGGTTTCGGCCAGCGCCACGGTGCCGTCGGAATCGCCCTGCAGCGCGCCCATCAGCGCACCCAGGCCATGCGGCACGCTGCCGGCCACCAGCCCCACTTCCGCCCGGCCATCCCATTCGGCCAGGCCGTGCTGCAACAGGTCGCCGCTGCGGCCCAACGCCGCCATCCAGCCGTGGCCGGCCAGCATCTTCGCGGTGTCGCTGCCGAGCAGCGGGGAACCGAGGCAGACCACGCGCGGCACGTCCAGTTCCGGCGCCCGGCGCAGGGCCTCCAGCGCCACCAGCCCGCCCAGGCTGTGGCCAACCAGCGAAACGCCCTCTTGTCCACGCAAGCGTTCGATCAGCGCCGGCACCGCCACGTCGGGGCCACCGAAAATGCTGGGGTAACCGAAGCTGGCCACCTCGAACCCGCGCAGGCGCAGGCGCCATGCCAACGGTCCTACCCAAGCCCGGGCATTCCAGATTCCATGCAGCAGCAGCACGCGTTGCGTCATTCGTCCCATCCTGCGCCAAGGTCGCGCTCTGGATACTGCCCGGATTGAAGCCGAGCCGTCCTCAATGGTGGGTGAAGGAACCGGGAATGGGCCACTCCCCGCCCCACTCCCGCGGCGGCACGACGGCATGCGCGGTCAGGGCGAGCGGCGCAGGATGAACTCGCGATCGCGCACGCGGCCGACCGGGAATTCGTATTCGCCAACCTTGGTGAAGCCGTGGCGGGCATAGAAGCGCTGCGCGCCGAGGTTCTCCGACCAGACGCCAATCCACAGCGTGCGCGGGCCGGCTTCCAGCAACCAGCGCTCGGCCTGCGCGAACAGCTTGCCGCCCCAGCCACCGCCCTGATGTGTGCGCAGCACGTACAACCGCTTCAGCTCGCCATCTTCCGGTCGCACCTCGGCATGCGGCAGGCCGCAGGGGCCGGCGAAGGCGAAGCCGGCCGCCTCGCCGTCGATTTCCAGCAACCACGCCGCGTAGTCGCCCGATTCCAGCTGTTCGCGCTGCACCTCCACCGGGTAGGCGATGGACAGGTAGAACGCCAGGTCGTCCGCCGGGTACAGGTGGCCGAACGTCTCCACGAAGGTGCGCTCGGCCAGCGTGCATAGCACGCCCGAATCATCGGGCGTGGCGCGGCGGATGACGGCAGCCATCGTCCGCGGCTCAGCCCTTGGCCGGTTGCGGACGTACCTGCACGTGCACTTCGGCCAGCTGCGCGTCGGCGATCGGCGACGGTGCGTCGGTCATCAGGCATTGCGCGCCGGTGGTCTTTGGGAACGGGATCACGTCGCGGATCGACTCGGTGCCGGCCATCAACGCGGCAATGCGGTCGATGCCGAAGGCGATGCCGCCATGCGGCGGTGCACCGTAGTTCAGCGCATCGAGCAGGAAGCCGAACTTGGCGCGTGCTTCCTCGGCGCCGATGCCGAGCAGTTCGAACACCGCGCTCTGCATTTCCGGGCGGTGGATACGGATGGAGCCGCCGCCGATCTCGTTGCCGTTGAGCACCATGTCGTAGCCACGCGACACCGCCGTCTTCGCATTGGCGCGCAGGTCGGCGACGTCGTCCACCGCCGGCGCGGTGAACGGATGGTGGAGCGCGACGTAACGCTGCTCCTCGTCGTCCCATTCGAACATCGGGAAGTCGGTGACCCACAGCGGGCGCCAGCCGTCGGCGACCAGGTTGAAGTCCTTGCCGGCCTTCAGGCGCAGCGCGCCCATGAAGTCGGACACCTTGTTGTAGCCGCCGGCACCGAAGAACACGATGTCGCCGTTGCCGGCGCCGACGTGCCTGAGCAGCGCGGCGAAGGCGGCCTCGTCGAAGAACTTCTGGATCGGCGAGCTGACCTCGCCGTTGTCGGCGATCTTGATGTAGGCCAGTCCCTTGGCGCCGTACTTGGCGGCGTGCGCGGCGTATTCGTCGATCTGCTTGCGGCTGAGCACGGCACCGCCCGGAATGCGCAGCGCGGCGACGCGGCCGTCGACGTCACTGGCCGGGCCGGTGAACACCGCGAACCCGCTGTCCTTGACCAGCTCGGCCACGTCCACCAGTTCCAGCGCGATGCGCAGGTCCGGCTTGTCCGAACCGTAGCGACGCATCGCCTCGGCCCAGGTCATGCGCGGGAACTGCGCGTCCAGTTCGACGTCCACCACTTCCTTGAACACCGCGCGGATCATGTCCTCGACGAAATCCTGCACGTCGCGCTCGCGCACGAAGGCGAACTCCATGTCCAGCTGGGTGAATTCCAGCTGGCGGTCGGCGCGCAGCGCCTCGTCGCGGAAGCAGCGGGCGATCTGGTAGTAGCGGTCGAAGCCGGCCACCATCAGGATCTGCTTGAACAGCTGCGGGCTCTGCGGCAGGGCGTAGAACTCGCCCGGGTGCATGCGCGCAGGCACCAGGAAGTCGCGCGCGCCTTCCGGCGTGGCCTTGGTCAGGATCGGCGTCTCGATGTCCTGGAAGCCGCGCGCGTCGAGGTGGCGGCGCAGGGCCTGCACCAGCTTGATGCGGGTGCGCTGCATGCGCTGCATCTCCGGGCGGCGCAGGTCGAGGTAGCGGTACTTCAGGCGGGTGTCCTCGCCCGGGTTCTCGTGGGCGTGGAACGGCAGCGGCGCGGCCTTGTTCAACACGGTGATGGAGCTGGCGATCACCTCGACCTTGCCGGTCTTCATCTTGTCGTTGACCGCGTGGCGCGCGCGCACCACGCCTTCGACCTGCAGCACGTCCTCGTAGCCCAGCGACGCGGCCACCGCGAACACCTCGGCGTTGTCGATCTCCACCGTCACCTGCACGATGCCTTCGTGGTCGCGCAGGTCGATGAAGCAGACACCGCCCTGGTTGCGGGCGACGTCGGTCCAGCCGGCGAGGGTCACGGTTTGGCCGATCAGGGTCTCGTCGACCAGGCCGCAAAAGTGGGTACGCATGGAAAGCTCCGCAGGGGGAATGCCGGCACCGGAAGGGAACCGGGAAAGCCGGCTATTTTGCGGCCGCGCGCGGGACGGGGCAAATCCGCCGGGCGGTCATGCCCCGCCCGGCGGGGCATTGCCCGCGATTCGGCCGCCGAACCTGAACAAGGGCGCCGCCCATCGGCTGCCCGCCCCGCTCCCGCGCCCCTGCGGGCGCATCGGCTGCTCACTGCGGCCGTGCCGCCGGGACCTCGGCGACGACCGTGACCCCTGCAGTAGCCGGGGCGGCGTCTCCCTCGTTCTGCAGCGGGTCCACGTCCAGCGGCGCACGGAACACCAGCGACGGCAACAGCGTGTTCAATGCCGCATACAGCAACAACGCCCCGTACAGCACCGCCGGCACCTCGAAGCGCTCGCGCATGATGCCGGCCAGCACCAGGGTGAAGACCAGGGTCGGCGACAACGCCAGCGACACCCGCAGGCTGGAGCGGAAACTCTCGCCGAACATCGCCCGCCGCTGCAGCCACACCAGCGCGATGCGCAGCGGCAGCACCACCAGGGTAATCAGCACGCCAAGCCCCAATGCCTCGAAGCTCAGGGCCTCGCCCGGCACATGGGTGCCGGAGCCGAAGAAATAGAACGGCACGAAGAACGAGGCGAACAGGCGCAACGCATGCAGGTTCTCGTGCGAGGCCAGCAAGGGCATGCGCTGCTGCAGCAGGCGCGCGACCAGCCCGGCGATGAAGGCGCCGACCAGGTAGTACACGCCCAGCGCATAGGTGATGTAGGCCGCCAGCAACCCGACCATCACCAGCAGCGAGAACTCCGAACCGGGCGCATGCGGCACCACCCAGCGGCCGAGCGCGATGAACAGCAACGGCAGGCCGACCATCATCGCCACCAGCGCCAGGCTGGACAGCGCCATGTGGCCGGGGTCGCCCGCCTGCAGCACCACGAACAGCGCGGCCAGCGCCAGCAGTTCGCCGGCGATGGCCTTGCTGCTGACCCAGAACCGCTCGGCGTCGCTCAGCCCCAGCCGCGACAGCGACTCCATGATGAAGCCGGTGGAAGGGGTCAGCAGCGCCAACGCCAGCAGGCCGGCAACCTGCCACGACAACCCGGCGTAATGCCAGGCCAGCCAGGCCACGCCCGCCAGCGTGGCCACCCGGATCAGCAGGTGCACCAGCAGCGGCCACATGCCGCGGCGCAGGTCCTGCAGGTCGACCTCCAGGCCGGCGAACAGGAACAGCGAGGAAATGCCCAGCGTGGACAGCAGCCCCACCACCGGGTCCTGCGCGCCATCGCCCAGCCACAGCATCGCGCCGATGCCGAAGGCGAGGCAGGTCAGCGGCGCCGGCACGCTGAAGCGCTGCAGGGCACGCGGGATCACCAGCAACGCGAAGATCAGCGACAGATAGACCAGTTCCCGGCTCATGCAGCCTTGTTTCCTTCCCGGACAGGCGCACAGGGTACACACCCGCCGGGATGCGGAAACCACTCAACCAAGGTGGACGGCGGCCAGTTCGCCGGCGCGGCGCAGGATGCCGTTGCGGCCCTCGTCGTCCAGCGTCGAGCCCTGCAGGTAGCAGGCCAGCAGCCACGGCGCGCGCCCCTGTTCCGGCCACAGCACGGCGATGTCGTTGGTGATGCCGTCGCGTTCGTAGCCGCTGCCGGTCTTGTCGCCGACCCGCCAGCCGTGCGGCAGACCCGCGCGCAGGCGCGCATCGCCGGTCTGGTTGTCGATCAGCCAGTCGGCCAGTTGCGCGCGCAAGGCCGGTTCCAGCGCATCGCCCAGCACGAAGCGCTGCAGGTTGCCGGCCATCGCCGCCGGGCTGGTGGTGTCGCGCGGGTCGCCCGGCACGAACAGGTTGAGTTCCGGCTCGTGGCGCGCGCAGAGGGTGAGCGCGTCGCCCTGCGCGCGCAGGAAGGCGGTCAGCCCGGCCGGCCCGCCGACCAGCGGCAGCAGCAGGTTGGCCGCGGCGTTGTCGCTGATGGTCAGCGTCGCCCGGCACAGGTCGCGCACGCTCATGTCCTTGCCGACGTGGCGGGTGCTGACCGGCGAATGGTGAAGGATGTCGGCGGCGCGCACCGGCACGCGCCGGTCCAGCGACAGTTCGCCACGACCGGCCCGGTGCAGCACCGCGGCGGCGAGCAGGAACTTGAAGGTGCTGCACACCGGGAAACGCTCGCCCATGCGGTGGCCGAAGCGCGCGCCGCTGGCGGGGTGCCACAGGCAGACGCCGAGCCGGCCGCCGCTGCGCTTCTCCAGCGCGGCGAAGTCGTCTGCCGCGGCGGCCGCGGATGCCGGCGTGCGCGCCAGCGCCGGCAGGACGGTGGCGGCGGCCAAGGTGCCGGCGCTGAACTTCAGGAACTGGCGGCGAGCCAACATGCGGGTTCTCCTTGACGGGTTCGGGCGGCGGCGATTGTTGGCGGTCGGCACATTGCGGACCAGCGCGAATTTCCATCGTTAGACATTAGATTTTTCGATGCCACTGACCACCATTTCGGCATATTTCCTGCCAGATGGTGGCAACATCCATCACCCCTATTGATGGCTCCGGCATGATCCGCCCCCAGCTCCCGCTCAACGCCCTGCGCGCCTTCGAGGCCGCCGCGCGCCACCTCAACTTCACCCGCGCGGCACTGGAGCTGTGCGTCAGCCAGGCCGCGCTCAGCCACCAGATCCGCACGCTGGAGGAACGCCTGCAGGTGATGCTGTTCCACCGGCTGCCGCGCGGGGTGGCGCTGACCGACGAGGGCGCGGCGCTGCACCCGGTACTGACCGAGGCCTTCGACCGCATCGGCATCGCGCTGGATCGCTTCACCGGCGGACGCATGCGCGAGGTGCTGACGGTGGGCGTGGTCGGCACCTTTGCCACCGGCTGGCTGCTGCCGCGGCTGCCGGCCTTCGAGGCCGCGCACCCGGACATCGAACTGCGCCTGCAGACCCACAACAACCGCATCGACCTGGCCGGCGAAGGGCTGGACCTGGCGATCCGTTTCGGTGACGGCGACTGGCAAGGGCAGGACTGCACGCCCATCGTCGATGCGCCGTTCGCGCCGGTGTGTGCACCGGTGCTGGCGCGACGCCTGCACGCGCCACGCGAACTGGCCGGGACGACGCTGCTGCGCTCCTACCGCAACGACGAGTGGCCGCGCTGGCTGCAGGCGGCAGGCGCCGCCGGGGTGGAGGCGCGCGGCCCGGTGTTCGATTCATCGCTGACGCTGGCCAGCGCCGCGGCCTCCGGCGCCGGCGTGGCGCTGCTGCCGCTGCGCATGTTCGAACAGGAACTGGCCGAAGGACGGCTGGTGCAGCCGTTTGCGCAGACGCTCACGCTGGGCCGCTACTGGCTGACGCGGCTGCGTTCGCGGCGCGAGCGCGAGCCGCTCAGGCGCTTCCGCCTGTGGTTGCAGGCGCAGGAAGCATCGTAGGAGCGCACTTCAGTGCGCGATGTGGCTTTACCGGGAAGGCCTCATCGCGCACTGAAGTGCGCTCCTACGTCATGCCGCGGTCTAGTCGAGCAGCTCCATCCACGCCGCTTCGGCCTGCTCCAGCTGCTGCGCCAGCACTTCGCGCTCGCCGCCCAGCCTGCCCATCTTCGCCGCATCGGCATAGTTGGCCGGGTCGGCCAGTTGCCGGTCGATGTCGGCCAGCGCCGCGCCGAGCTGCTCGACCTTCTTCTCGGCCGCTTCCAGCTTGTGCGGGTTGACCGGCTTCTTCACCGGCGCCGGCGCGGCGGCAATCGGGGCCGGGGCGGCGACAGGCTTTTCCGCCTTTTCGGCGCGCTCGGCCTTGCTGCGCGCCCCCTGCGCAGTGGCGCGGGTGCGCAGCCACGCGGCGTATTCGTCGAGGTCGCCAGCGAACGGCTCGACCACGCCGTCGGCCACGCGCCAGAAGGTGTCGCAGACCAGGCCGATCAGGTGGCGGTCGTGGCTGACCATCACGATCGCGCCTTCGAAGATGCTCAACGCCTCGGCCAGCGCTTCGCGCATTTCCAGGTCGAGGTGGTTGGTCGGTTCGTCGAGCAGCAGCACGTTCGGCTGCTGCCACGCGATCAGCGCCAGCGCCAGGCGCGCGCGCTCGCCACCGGAGAAGCCGTCCACCGGCTCGAACGCGCGGTCGCCGGGGAAGTTCCACTTGCCGAGGAAGTCTCGGAAGTTCTGGTTGACGCCGTCCGGGTCGATGTCGCGGAAGTGGTCCATCGGCGTGGCGCCTTCGCGCAGCGATTCCACCGTGTGCTGGGCGAAGTAGCCGATCTTCATGTCCGGGTGCGCGCTGCGCTCGCCGGCCAGCGGCGGCAGGTCGCCCACCAGCGTCTTGACCAGCGTGGTCTTGCCAGCACCGTTGGGGCCGAGCAGGCCGACGCGCTGGCCGGCTTCGAGGCCGAAGCCCACGCCTTCGAGGATCACCGCGTCATCACCGTAACCGGCCTCGACGTTGTTCAGGCGGATCAACGAGAACGGCAGCTTGGCCGGCGCGGAAAACTCGATGCGGAACTCGCGCTCGGCACGCACCGCCTCGGTGCCGGTCATCTTGGCCAACCGCTTCATCCGGCTCTGCGCCTGCGTGGCCTTGCTGGCCTGTGCCTTGAAGCGGTCGATGAAGCTCTGCAGGTGGGCGCGCTCGGCCTGTTCCTTCTCGTGCGCGATCTGCTGCTGGCGCAGGTGCTCGGCGCGCTGGCGCTCGAAGTCGGTGTAGCCGCCGGTATAGAGCTTGGCGGTGCCACCGTGCAGGTGCAGGGTGTGGGTGGCGACGTTGTCGAGGAACTCGCGGTCGTGCGAGATCAGCAGCAGCGTGCCGGGGTACTTGAGCAGCCACTGTTCCAGCCAGTACACCGCATCGAGGTCGAGGTGGTTGGTGGGCTCGTCGAGCAGCAGCAGGTCGCTGGGCATCATCAGCGCACGGGCCAGGTTCAGGCGCGCGCGCCAGCCGCCGGAGAACGCGGCCACCGGGCGGGAATGGGTCTCGGCCGGGAAGCCGAGGCCGTGCAGCAGCTTGCCGGCGCGCGCCTCGGCGTCGTAGGCCCCCAGCTCGGCCATCTTGGTGTGCGCCTCGGCCACCGCTTCCCAGTCCTCGCGCGCGGTCGCGGCGGCCTCCTCGGCCAGCACCGCGGCCACCACGTCGTCGCCGCCGAGCACGAAGTCGATGGCGCGGTCGGGCAGCGCCGGGGTTTCCTGCGCCACGTCGGCGATGCGTATCTTGCCAGGCAGCGAGACGTCGCCCTTGTCGGCCTCCAGCTCGCCGCGCACGGCGGCGAACAGGCTGGACTTGCCGGCGCCGTTGCGGCCGACCACGCCGACGCGGTAGCCGGCATGCAGGGTGAGGTCGACGTTGGACAGCAGCAGGCGTTCGCCGCGACGCAGGGCGAAATTACGTAGGGAAATCATGAATGGGCTCGTTATAACCGTATGGAATGTCCAAACAAGGAGCATTCCTGCGACGCGATTCTAGCGTTAACGAATACTTGACCAACGCACCGAGCGCGCCCGATCCCGTCCCGCCTCGATCGTTTCTTGGCACTTTACCGAAGTACGCAACGATGTCCTGCCCGCAAAATCACTTTCAAAAGCAACGATGTAGACGGTCGCGCCGGATTTGACACGACGTAAATTTTCCATTAATCCGTGATGACACACCCACTCCACCGGCCGAATCCGCCGCCGGGTGCCGCCAACTCCACCGGAGCCGCAATCTGATGAACAGCAAATCCAACACGCTCGCCCTCGCCGTTGCCATCGCGCTCGGCCTCCCGGTCGCTTCCGCCTTCGCCCAGTCCAGCGCGCAGACGCTGGATACCGTCATCGTCACCGGCACCCGCGTGGCCGACCGCACCGTGGCCGAGTCGCAGTCGCCGATCGACATCATCACCCCGGAGGCGCTGTCGGCCACCGGCACCGGCGAGCTGGCCACCGCGCTGGCGCGCGCCCTGCCCTCGCTCAACTTCCCGCGCCCGGCGCTGACCGACGGCACCAGCGGCATCCGCCCGGCGCAGCTGCGCGGGCTCTCGCCCGACCAGGTGCTGGTGCTGGTCAACGGCAAGCGCCGCCACACCTCGGCCCAGCTCAACGTCAATGGCAGCATCGGCCGCGGTTCCTCGGCCACCGACCTGAACGCAATCCCGATCGCCGCCATCGAGCGCGTGGAAGTGCTGCGCGACGGCGCCTCGGCCCAGTACGGTTCGGATGCCATCGCCGGCGTGGTCAACATCGTGCTCAAGGGCGCCGGCAAGGGCGGCAGCCTGGCGGCGGACTACGGCCAGTATTCGGCCGGCGACGGCAACAAGTACCAGCTCTCCGGCGATGCCGGCGTCGAGTTCGGCGACGGCCGCGGCACCCTGCACGTGGCCGGGCAGGTCAGCGACCAGGACGAGAGCAACCGCGCCGGCCCATACCAGGGCACCGCTCCGGACACCGGCAACTTCCCCGGCATCGGCGAGAAGACCTTCGTCATCGGCGACCCGCGCGTGCAGGCCACGGCGGTGTCGGCCAACGGCCAGTTCCAGTTCAGCGACGCGCTCACCGGCTACGCCACCGCGGCGGCCAGCAACCGCGACATCACCTCGTTCGCGTTCTACCGCTCGAAAAACCACAACCCGCTGACCGCGCAGTTCTACCCGGACGGCTTCGTGCCGGAGATCAACCAGTACTCCAGGGACCGCTCGCTGGTGGCCGGCCTGAAGGGCAGCACCGAGGGCGGCTTCAACTGGGACGTGAGCTACAACTACGGCTACAACAAGATCGACTTCCACACCCGCAACACGGTCAACTACAGCCTCGGCAGCAGCAGCCCGACCAGCTTCTACGACGGCGCGCTGGAGTACACCCAGAACGTCGTCAACGCCGATTTCTCGCAGGCGCTGGACTGGGGCCTGGCTTACCCGGTGACGCTGTCCTTCGGCGCCGAGTACCGGCAGGAGAAGTGGAACCAGTCGCCGGGTTCGGCCGACTCGTACTTCGGCGGCGGCGCGCAGGGCTTCGGTGGTTTCACCGTCGAGAACGCCGTGCATTCGGACCGCCACAACTACGCCGTCTACGCCGGCCTCGAAGGCGACTTCACCGACAAGTTCTCCGCCGGCATCGCCGGCCGCTACGAGGACTACTCGGACTTCGGCAACGAAACCACCGGCAAGCTGTCGGCGCGCTACGCCTTCACCGACGCGGTGGCCCTGCGCGCCACCGCCTCCACCGGCTTCCGCGCACCCTCGCTGGCGCAGCAGAACTACCAGGTCATCACCAGCTCGGTGGACAGCAGCGGCGTGTTCACCCAGCGCGGCACCTTCCCTGCCGCCAGCGCGGCGGCCCTGGCCCTCGGCTCGGAGCCGCTGAAGCAGGAGAAATCCACCTCCTACAGCCTGGGCCTGGTGCTGCAGCCGAGCGAGCGCCTGTACCTGACCGTGGACGCCTACCAGATCGAGATCGACGACCGCATCGTGCTGTCCTCGCCGCTGAACATCGACCCGGCCGCCGACGCCAACACCGGCAACCCGGACCGGCTGGCCGCCGCCCAGGCCGCGCAGGCGCTGCTGGCCAGCCTCGGCGTCGACGGCGTGACCTCGTTCAACTACTTCACCAACGCGGTGGACACCCGCACCCGCGGCGTGGACGTGGTCGGCACCTACAGCGTGCCGCTGGCGGCCAGCTCGCTGGACCTCACCGCCAGCTACGGCTACAGCAAGACCGAGATCACCGGCATCGCCGCCGACCCGGCCGCGTGGAGCACCTTCGCCGCGCTCGCACCCTCGCGCATCGCCCGCGACGAGCGCGGCCGCATCGAGGAGGGCTACCCGAAGGACAAGGTGATCCTCAGCGGCGTGTGGAAATCCGAGCGCTGGGACATCGGCCTGGCCACCACCCGCTACGGCAGCTTCACCAACCGCCCCACCAGCGGCGCGGCCAACGACCAGACCTTCGGCGCACAATGGATCGTCGACGTCTCGGCCAGCTACAAGCCCAGCGAGCGCTGGACGCTTACCCTGGGTGCGGACAACGTGCTGGACTCGCACCCGGACCGCAGCATCTTCGCCAACTCGTCCTCGGGCATGTTCCCGTACAGCAACTACTCGCCGGCCGGCTTCAACGGCGCCTACGCCTACGGCCGCATCACCTACAAGTGGTGAGCCACGGCTGACGGCCTGCACGCAGCACACGATTGCCCCGGGAAACCGGGGCAATCCTTTTTGGGGCCGCGATGCCGCCGACCGCGCGCCCGGCAGGACGGGCCGTTGCGCGCTTCGCATGCAATCCGTCCTTGTCCGCACCGCTTCCGCCCGTAGAATCGTTGCATTCCCCTGCCCTGCGAGTCCCGATGCACCATGACACCGCCCTGATCAACATGATCGCCATCGGCCTGGGCCTGGCCTTCGTGTTCGGCGCCCTGGCCAACAGGCTGCGGCTGTCGCCGCTGGTGGGCTATCTGGTGGCGGGAGTGGTGGTCGGGCCGTTCACGCCGGGCTTCGTCGCCGACCAGACGCTGGCCAACCAGCTGGCCGAGATCGGGGTGATGCTGCTGATGTTCGGCGTCGGCCTGCACTTCTCGCTGAAGGACCTGATGGCGGTGAAGGCCATCGCCATCCCCGGCGCCATCGGCCAGATCGCGGTGGCCACGCTGCTGGGCTGGGGCGTGGCCACGTTGATGGGCTGGCCGGCGCTGCACGGGGTGATCTTCGGCTTCTCGCTGGCCACCGCCTCGACCGTGGTGCTGCTGCGGGCGATGGAGGAACGGCGCCTGCTGGAGACCACCCGCGGCAAGATCGCGGTGGGCTGGCTGATCGTCGAAGACCTGGCCTGCGTGTTGGCGCTGGTGATGATGCCGGTGATCGCCGGGGTGTTCGGGCCGGAGGCGCAGGGCCAGCAGCACAGCGTCGGCAGCGTGCTGGCCTCGATCGGCTGGACCTTCGTGCAGCTGGGCCTGTTCGTGGCGGTGATGCTGGTGGTCGGGCGGCGGGTGATCCCGTGGGTGCTGGAGCGCATCGCCGGCACCGGCTCGCGCGAGCTGTTCACCCTGTCGGTGCTGGCCATCGCGCTGGGCGTGGCGTTCGGCGCGGCCGCGCTGTTCGGCGTGTCGTTCGCGCTGGGCGCGTTCTTCGCCGGGATGATGCTCAACGAGTCCGAGCTGAGCCACAAGGCCGCGCACGATTCGCTGCCGCTGCGCGATGCGTTCGCGGTGCTGTTCTTCGTCTCGGTGGGCATGCTGTTCGACCCGATGATCGTGGTACAGCACCCGTGGCAGGTGCTGGCGACGGTGGCGATCATCATGTTCGGCAAATCCGCCGCCGCGTTCTTCATCGTGCGCCTGTTCGGCCATTCCAAGGGCACGGCGCTGACCATTTCCGCCTCGCTGGCCCAGATCGGCGAGTTCGCCTTCATCATCGCCGGCCTCGGCGTGGCGCTGAAGATCCTGCCGCCGGCCGGGCAGTCGCTGGTGCTGGCCGGCGCGCTGGTGTCGATCATGCTCAACCCGCTGGTGTTCGGCCTGCTCGACCGCTGGCAGGCCCGGCACAAGGAGGCTCAGCCGGTGCCGGAGGTGCCGGACATCCCGCCCGGCCCGTCGCTGGACCTGCACGACCACGCCATCGTCATCGGCTACGGCCGCGTCGGCAGCACGCTGGCGCAGGTGCTGCACGACCGCGGCGTGCCGCTGCTGGTGATCGACGACAACCGCGAGCACGTCGAGCGCGCGCACGCGGCCGGCATCCCCGGCATCCGCGGCAGCGCGGCGGCCGACAAGGTGCTGGCCGAGGCCCACCCCGAGCGCGCCAGCATCGCCATCCTCGCCATCCCGCAACCGCTGGAGGCCGGCGAGGCGCTGGCCAAGCTGCGCGCGATCAACCCCGGCCTGACCCTGCTGGCGCGCGCGCACAGCGACGCCGAGGTCAAGCACCTGCTCGAACACGGCGCCGACGGCACGGTGATGGCTGAACGCGAGCTGGCGCACTCGCTGGCGGAAATGGTCATGGCCACCCCGCCCTACCGCGGGCTGCGCACCCCCATGCTTCAACCGGCCAGCGGCACGTAGAGATCCGCGCGCAGGATGGCCTCGGGCACTTCCTCGGGGTCATCGAGGAAGTGGCAGTGGACCGGGGCATCGCGCAGGGCGTGGCCGCTGCCGGGCAACCATTCGGCCAGCAGCCGGTCGCAGGCGTCCTCCAGCCCGGAATAGGCACCGACGTGGCGCAGGCGCGCCGCCATGCCGCCTTCCAGCCGCAGGCACCGCAGCGGCGCCGGCGGTTGCGGCGTGGATGAATCGAAGACCAGCCCGCAGTCGAAGCGCAGTTCTTCCGGGGCGACGTCGCGATGATCGTCGCGCGGGATGCCGACCAGCTGCCGCAGGTGTTCCACCAGCCCATGCTGCGCGGCCCAGCCGAACAGTTCGCCGAAGCCGGCATCCAGTTCGTCGAACGCTCCCTGCCGGCGCAGCGCCACCACTTCCAGCGGCTGCAGCGCCACCACCTCCACGCTCAGCGGCGACAGGCCGGTGGCATCCCGGCATAGCGGTTTCGACAGCCGCTCGATCCAGCGTTCGCACAGTTCCGGATCCGCGCGCAGTTGCGTGGGGCTGGCGTCGAACACCTCGCGGAACACCCGCGCCAGCGCCTGCGGCGTGTCGTAGCCGACCCGCAGGGCGATGTCGGTCACGCTGGCTTCGCCCGGCAGGCGGTGCAGGGCCGCCAGCAGGCGCAGGCGCTGCGCGGTGCGGCCCACGGTTTCCCCGGTCAGCGCGCGCCAGACGCGGTGGAAATGGAAGGGCGACAGGTACGCGGCGGCGGCCAGTTCCTGCAGGTCCGGCAGCGCCTGCCCGGCGCCGATCGCCTGTTGCAGCCGGGCCAGGGCACGGTCCAGTTTCGGCGGGTGCGAGGCGTTGGTCTTCATGGCGGCATCCTTCGTGTCGGTGATGGCCCATTGCAGCGCCGGCCGGCGCCGGTCGCGTTCCCGATCTTGCGCTTCGTCAGGCCGTGACCGCAGTGCCGGGAATCCGCCCGAGATAGTCGCCGAGCAGGGCGATGGCCTGACGCACCTTGGCCGGCTGGGTCTGCCGATGCGGGGTGACCGCCCATGCCGGCAACGCCTCGACCTCCCATTCCGGCAGCAGCCGCACCAGCGTGCCCGCCGCCAGCAGCGGTGCCGCGTCCAGACTGGTGAGCACCGCCACGCCCAGCCCGGATTCGCACAACCGGCGCACCGCCGGCTGGTTGTGGCTGACGATGCGCGGGTGCGCCGGCACCCGCCGCTCCTCGCCGGAAACGCGGTGCCGCCAGACCGGTCCCGGCGCCTGCACCAGCCCGAGCCACTCGCTGGCCGGCACCTGCGCGGGATCGGCAGGCCCGCCATGCACCCGCACCCAGTCGGGCGAAGCGCAGGGCCAGCGCTGCAGCGTGCCCAGCGGCTGCGCCATCCAGTCGCTGTCCGGCAGGCGCCCGAAGCGCAGGGCCAGGTCGATGCGGGCCTGCACCAGGTCGGTCCAGCCATCCTCGAAACGCAGGTACAGGCGCAGTTGCGGATGCGCGCGCAGCCAGTCGCCCAGTGCCAGGCCGACGTGGTCGGCCATGCCCAGCGGCGCGGACAGGCGCAGTTCGCCACTGGGCGCATGCCGCGCGGCGGAGAGCTCGGCCTCGGCCTCGCCGGCCGCGTCCAGCAGCCGCACGCAGGCCGCGTAATAGCGGCTGCCCACGTCGGTCAGCGCCAACCGCCGGGTGGAACGGTGCAGCAGCGCCACCCCGGCCTCGCGTTCCAATGCGCGCAACTGCTGGCTGACCGCCGAGGTGCTCATGCCCAGCGCGCGCGCCGTCGCGCTCATCGAGCCGTGCTGGACCACCTGCGCGAACAGCGCCATGCGCCTGAAATTCTCCACCGCCCTCTCCCGTCGGCGCCGCACCGTGAAGCGCAGCTTCAAGCTGATTGTGGCGCCCGCGGACTGCCGCCGCCACGGCCGCGGGAGGACACTGTCGCCCTCCCGTTCCACTTGAGGACTCCCCATGAAAATCGCCCTGATCGGCGCCACCGGCTTCGTCGGCCGCGCCCTGCTCGAAGAACTGCTGGCCCGCGGCCACGAGGTCACCGCGCTGGCCCGCCACCCGGATGTGGGGGGACACATGGTTTGTTAAACGGGATAAGGCGGGAAAAGCGGGATGGAATGGGCCGAAATGCCCCAGCCCGCATAGGTTTCCGGGCATGCGCACACCTCGCTGCACCTGTTGGCCTTGGTT
>Ga0222427_100967_pt1 | contig 19649 bp, 11 predicted proteins | sample 2B20Ametagenome_FD_182890 | JGI IMG/M metagenome (GOLD analysis project Ga0222427, IMG submission 182890) | Enriched microbial communities from leaf-cutter ant dump, University of Wisconsin, Madison, United States - 2B20A (version 2) | ecosystem: Environmental > Terrestrial > Nest > Insects nest...
CGGCGTGCGTGGTGTCTACAACCGGGCGGAATACGCCGAACAGCGGCGGGAGATGTTGCAGGCGTGGTCGGACTACATCGACAGGCTGGCGCCGTGGGGGAATCTGGTGATCGGTGCCGGCTAGACGTGACGGTGGCCTTTTCCTTTTCCGGGCAGGGCCGTTGTCCCTTGGGCGCCATTCCCTTGCCTTTTCCCCCTGATTGCTTTATCAACGATGATTATCACGCACTGATACAATCATCAAACAGACATGTCATGAACCTCACGATCATGAAGCGTTGCATTGTCGGCGTCCGACAGCCAGATAGGCCACCCCAAAAAGGAAGCGAGGCGCCGACTATCTGGTTTCCCTCGCTGGCATCGCTGGCTGCTGTGCTTTCCGATGACAACCGCCGTCTGCTGCGCCTCATTCACGACAGGCAACCCAAGTCCCTGACGGAGCTGGCCGAACTCAGCGGGCGCAAGGTGCCGAACCTGTCGCGCACGCTGCGGATGATGGCGGACTATGGGCTGGTTTCCCTGCAACGCAATGTCCGGGACGTTCAGCCGACCGCGCTGGCAACCGAATTCCTGGTGGTACTGGATTGATGGACGCGGACATGAAGAGAGCCTGCCGATGAGTACTCAAAGAAACATCAATAGCCACGGCATCCGCGACAACCATTCCCGTGGCAAGGTAGCCGACTTCCTGGCCGAGAAAATGGCCGTGGGCAGCCAGCTCTCGGTGGTATCTGCCTACTTCACCATTTATGCCTACGACGCGCTGTCCCAACAGCTCGATCAAATCGAGCACTTGAACTTCCTGTTCGGCGAGCCCCGCTTCATCGCTTCGCTCGATCCGGAAAAGACAGACAAGAAGGCCTTCAAGATCGAAGACGAGGGGTTGGAGCTGGCCAACCGCTTGCAGCAGAAGGAAATCGCTCGTCGCTGTGCTGGATGGCTGCGAGACAAGGTGGACATTCGCTCCGTTCGCCAAGCGAACCTCCTGCATGGCAAGCTCTACCACATTGACGATGGTCGGCGTGAGCACGCCTTGCTTGGCAGCTCCAACCTTACTCGCCGTGGCCTTGGTTTGTCCGATACACCCAACATCGAACTGAACCTCATCGTCGATGGTGACCGAGACAGGGCTGACCTCAAACAATGGTTCGATGAAATTTGGAGCGATGAAAAACTGGTTGCCGACGTCAAGGCCGATGTTCTGCGCTATTTGGAACAGCTTTACGTCGATCACGCGCCGGAGTTCGTCTACTTCAAAACGCTCTATCACGTGTTCGAGCGCTTTCTGTCCGGCCAGGAAGCCGACGCGGCACTGTTCGACCAGACGGCCATCATTGACACCGACATCTGGAAGGCCCTGTTCGACTTCCAGAAAGACGGCGTCAAAGGCGCCATCCACAAGATCAACCAGCACAACGGCTGCATCTTGGCCGACAGCGTGGGTTTGGGCAAAACCTATTCAGCGCTGGCGGTCATCAAGTATTACGAGCTGCGCAACCACCGTGTACTGGTGCTGTGCCCCAAGAAGTTGCGAGACAACTGGACGGTCTATCTCGCCCAGAACAACAGCGAACTCAACCCCTTCCTCAAAGACCGTTTTGCCTACACCGTGCTCTCGCACACCGATCTATCCCGCGACAGTGGCCGTGTGGATGGCATCGACCTGGCCACGCTTAACTGGGGCAACTTCGACCTGATCGTCATCGACGAATCACATAACTTCCGCAACAACACCAAGGGCAAGCACGACGAGGATGGCAACCTCATTCGCAAAAGCCGATACGAGCGCTTGATGGACGACATCATCAGGTCTGGAGTCAAGACCAAGGTGTTGCTGCTGTCCGCAACCCCGGTCAACAACGACCTCAAAGACCTGCGTAACCAAATCTACTTCGTCACCGAAGGGCGTGATACCGCCTTTTCGCAGAGCTTCGGAATCAACAGCATCAAGGACACGCTCACCGTCGCACAGAAGACCTTCATGGAATGGGCCAGGCGTTCAGGTGAGCGGGATGCCCGTGATCTGATGGAGCGGCTCTCAGCCGGATTCTTCACCCTGCTGGACGAACTCACCATCGCCCGTTCGCGCAAGCACATTCAGAAGTACTACAAGGCCTCGATGGCACAGATCGGGCAATTCCCGAAGCGCAGGAAGCCGGAATCCGTGTTCTCCGAAATTGACCTCAAGGGCCGCTTTCTCTCTTACGACAAGCTGAACGACGAGATCGACAACTACCAGCTTTCCATCTTCAAACCGTCCAAGTATGTACGGGAAGCGTTCAAGGCGCAGTACGAAGACCACCGTGTTCAGAACTTCAGCCAGGAGAACCGCGAGAAATTCCTCATCGGCATGATGAAGGTGAACTTCCTCAAGCGCCTGGAAAGCTCTGTGCGCGCCTTCGCCATCACCATGGAGCGCACCGTCGGCAAGATCGAAGACCTGGAAGAACGGCTCAAGCAGTTCCAGCAACACCAGGCCATGGCAGCAGAAGATATCCAGCCTGATTTCTTTGCAGAACCAGCAGAAGAAGACGAAGAATTGGCCCAGGCCTTCCAGGCGGGTACCAAACTCAAGTACCGCATGGAACACATGGATGTAGCCGCCTGGTTGGCCGATCTGGCCACCGACAAGCAACAGCTCTCGCTACTGGCCGACGCGGCCCAAGCCGTCGATGCATCGCGCGATGCCAAGCTCACCGAACTTAAGCGCCTGATCGAGCACAAGGTACGTCACCCCAGCACCAATACGCTGGGCGAGGAAAGCCGCAAGGTCATCGTGTTCTGCGCCTTCGCCGATACGGCAGCCTATCTGTACGAAGAACTGGAAGACTGGTCACGCAATACGCTGGGCGTTCACATCGCCCTGGTGTCTGGCGGCGCACGCCCCAACCGCAGTACCTTCGGCCATGCCGATTTCACCCATATCCTTACCAACTTCGCCCCCCATGCCAAGCAGCGAGCGAAGATGAAGTCCATGCCGCAGGATGGAGAAATCGACATCCTCATCGCCACCGACTGCATCTCTGAAGGCCAGAACCTGCAAGATTGCGACTACCTCATCAACTACGACATCCACTGGAACCCGGTGCGCATCATTCAGCGCTTCGGCCGTATCGACCGCATTGGCAGCCCCAACCTGGCCATCCAGCTCGTCAACTTCTGGCCCACGCCGGATCTCAACAAGTACATCAACCTCAAGAACCGTGTCGAAGCCCGCATGGCATTGGTGGACATCGCCGCCACGGCCGAAGACAACATCCTGCAAGCCGAAGACCTGGAAGACCTCATCAAGCAGGACATGCGTTACCGCGACAAGCAACTGCTGCGACTCAAGGACGAGGTGCTCGATCTGGAAGACTTCAACGAATCCGTCGCGCTGGGTGAATTCACGCTGGATGACTTCCGTATGGAATTGGCGACCTATATCGAAGCCAACCGCGAAAAACTGGAAGAAGCCCCCTTCGGTCTCTACGCCGTTGTGCCGCCACACGCGGAGTACAGCACCATCAAGCCCGGCATCATCTACTGCCTGAAGCAGCGCATCGATGCCGCCGGCAACGAGGCAGTCAACCCGCTGCAACCGTACTTCCTTGTCTATATCCGTGACGATGGCGAGGTGCGCTACAACTTCACCACACCCAAGCAGATTCTGGAAATCTTCCGTGCCGTCTGTCAGGGCCAGACCGAACCGCACGCCAAGCTGTGCAAGCTGTTCGATGAAGAGACTGCCCACGGGCAGAACATGAGCCGTTACAGCGACCTGCTCGACAAGGCAGTTGCCGCCATTGCCGCGCAGTTCGGGCGCAAGAACGCGGGCAATCTGTTCTCGGGACGTGCTGGCAAGCTTGCCGATGCATCGAAGCAAATCAAGCAAACCAACGATTTTGATCTCATCACCTGGTTGGTGATCAAGGACGTGAACAATGGCTGACAACTCCGCCCTTCGCCAATCCATTCAGGATGCGCTGCAAAACCTCGCCAGCCAGCCACTGGCAACAGGCGCCATCGCTCTGTTCAACACCTTGGGCTACAGCAGCGATAAAACAGCAGAACTGGGCAGCACCGCAGAAGAATTGCTGGGCAATGTCGAACAGTTCCGCCCCGAACTCGGCTCCATAAACCGCGCCAAGGTACAAGCCAGTCGCTGGAAGTCCTGTGCTTTTCTGTTTCAGCTCACCAACGACGAGATTCCTTCACTGGCGCTGGGTCAAGCGCCCGTAGGCGCAGATGGCAAGCTGACACAAGGCCAGATGGAGTCCTTTGTGTTCCTTGCCATCGATCTGCAAGGCGAGGGTTGGTCGCGTAGCCAATTGGCAACCATCGCACGCGAGCTGAACAAGCGATTCCCCATGCCCGCCATCTTCCTGTTTCGTCAGGAAGGGCTGTTTTCTCTCGCGGTGATAGACCGGCGGCAAAACCTGCGCGATGCCAGCCGCGATGTCATCGACAGTCGCATCACCGTCATTAAGGACGTGCGCCTTGCTTCACCACACCGGGCTCACATCGACATCCTTGCAAGTCTTGCTCTGCCTAATCTGGGTGACAAGCGCCGCCCTGGCAACTTCCGCGAGTTGTATGACGCCTGGATCGACACGCTCTCCACGCAGAAGCTCAACAAGGATTTCTATCAGCAACTGGCCTGGTGGTACATGTGGGCCGTCAAGGAAGTGGAGTTCCCCAGGGGCGGTGGGCCGGACCGCAACGCCATTGGTGTCATTCGCCTGCTCACGCGCCTGATCTTCGTCTGGTTCATCAAAGAGCGAGGGCTGATACCCGATGCTCTATTCGAACGCGATGCCTTGCGCGCCCTGCTTAAGCAGGCCCCGGATGCCGCGCCTGACGAAAACAATTACTACCACGCCATCCTGCAGAACCTGTTCTTCGCCACGCTCAATCAGGAAATGGGCGACCAGCGCCGCTGGGCCAAGACCGGCAGCGGCATGAAGGGCGACTACCTCATCTCGCTGGTTTATCGTCATCAGGATGCCTTCAAGCACCCGGACAAGGTGCTGGAAGAGTGCTTCGCCAAAGTACCTTTCCTCAACGGCGGCTTGTTCGAGTGCTTGGATGAGCAGCTCACCGATGAAGAGCTGGCCCGCCGTCCGGAATTGAAAAAACTCGTGGTGCAGGAAGGCAAGGGCTGGGTGCTGCGCGTGGACGGCTTCTCGCGCCGCCCCGAAGCACAAGCCAAAGTGCCCAACAAGGTCTTCTTCGGTGGCACCGACGACGCGGCGCTGAACACCGAATTCGAGACGAGGGGCAAGCGTTACCCGGTCAAGGGCCTGATCGACCTGCTCGACAGCTACAAATTCACCGTGGACGAGAACACGCCACTGGACGAGGAGGTGGCGCTCGACCCAGAACTGTTGGGCAAGGTGTTCGAGAACCTGCTGGCCAGCTACAACCCGGACACCCGCAGCACCGCCCGAAAGCAGTCCGGCAGCTTCTACACACCGAGAGAAGTGGTGGACTACATGGTGGATGAGGCGCTCATCGCCTACTTCACCCGCCATCTGCCCGATGGCGAACAGCGTGAACAAGACTTGCGCCAGTTGCTCTCCCACGCCGACACGGGGCACGCTTTCAGCGAGGCAGAGGCGGACAAGCTCGTTCTCGCCATCGAGCAACTCAAGGTACTCGACCCGGCCTGCGGCTCCGGTGCTTTCCCCATGGGCATGCTGGCCAAGCTGTTCGTGGCGCTGCAAAAGCTCGACCCCGACAACCTCCGCTGGCGTGCGCAGAACCTGGCTCCACTGCAAGAGCGACTGGCGTCGGCAAAGAAGACGCCAGATCCCGTGCAGCGCGATGCCGAAATTGAAGATGCCGAAGCCGCGCTGGAAAAATACCAGAAGGACTTTGCCGACCCGGCCTACGCCGACTACACACGCAAGCTCTACCTGATCGAGAAGTGCATCTACGGTTCGGACATCCAGCCCATTGCCGTGCAAATCGCCAAGCTGCGGTTCTTCATCTCCCTCAGCGTCAGCCAGCCCATAGACAAAACCAAGCCCAACTGGGGCATCACCCCGCTGCCCAACCTGGAAACCAAGATCGTCGCGGCCAATACCTTGTTCGGCGTGCCGCGCCACGGCGCGCAAGGCTCCTTGCTGGATGACCCGGCCATCGCGCTGAAAGAAGCCGAACTGCGCGATGCCAACGCTGCCTATTTCACCTCGCGGACCCGTGCCACCAAGAAACGCCGCAAGGAGAGGGTGCAGAAGCTGCACGAAGAACTGGTTGCCTTGCTCAAGCGCGATGGCTTCGTCACCGCACGCGATGCCGAACGCATGGCGCGTTGGAACCCCTTCGACCAGAACCGCTTTGCCGACTTCTTCGACGTGGAATGGATGTTTGGTATGCCGCGTGCTGCTGACAACTCCGAAGCGGTTTTCGACATCGTGATTGCCAACCCGCCCTATGTGCGGCACGAAGACATCAAGGATTTGACGCCAGTTCTGAAGAACGAGTACCACTACGAATGCGCTGCAAGTCGAGCGGACTTGTACGTCTTTTTCTATGAGCGTTCGGTCAAGCTGCTCAAGCCGCAGGGCGTGTTGTCGTTCATCACCTCCAACAAGTGGTATCGCGCCAAATATGGTGAGAACCTGCGGCTGTTCATGGCCTCGCACACGAGGTTGAGGAACATCGTTGACTTTGGAGACGAACGAGTTTTCGATGCCATTGCCTACCCGACAATCGTGATTGCCGCGCGGCGCGAGAGGCCGCTGAACCCGGCACCTGCGAGCGATCAGGTGCGTGCCTTGAATTGGTCACAGAAGCAACCGGTGGAGCAGTTCCCCGCTGTGTTTCAGCAGGAAGCGTTCGATGTTCCGCAGGCCGAGCTCAAGAAGCAGGGATGGCAACTGGAGCCGCAAGGAAAGCGGCAGCTTTTGGCGCGCATTCGCGGGGCAGGAAAGCCATTGGGCGAGTATGTGAATGGTCGGTTCTATCGCGGAATAATCACCGGACTGAACGAAGCCTTTGTCATAGACGGTGCGACGCGAGACCGACTGATTGCGGAAGACCCAAACTCGGCAGAGTTGATCAAACCCTATCTACGCGGACGCGATGTTAAGCGGTGGAAAGTCGAATGGGCCGGTTTGTATCTGATCGCCTTCCCGTTCGGTTTCCATGAGCATTTGCGGGAGTACCCGGCAATCCTGAAGCATCTTTCGCAGTTCGAGGATTCCCTGCGAAAGCGCGGGCAATGCACATCGTCACGCGGCGGAAAGAGTGAAGGCCAGCATCATTGGCTTGAGTTGGATAACAACCCGAAGGAGTCATTTCTTCTGGAGTTCGAGCACCCTAAATTGATTGTTCCAGCTATTGCCGCCAAGCCAAGTTTTTCCCCTGATTTCTCTGGTTACTACAGTAACAACAAAAGCACGATCTACATTCCAGAGCATCTTTATTTCTTACTCGGCGTATTGAATTCGAGTGTAAACGCTTGGCTGGCAACGCAGGTATGCGCATCGAAGCAGAATGGATTTTTCGATTTTGAGCCGCGCTATTCGAGTCAATTGGCAGTTCCATCTGCACAGGAAGAGCAAAGATTGATCGTTGAAGTTGTCGTAAAGGCGGTTCTTGCAACTGAATTGCCGAGCATCGAGCAACTTCTGAACGGTCTTGTCTTCGAACTGTTCTTTCCCAAGGAACTGAACACCGCAAACATCCGCCTGTTCGACGCCTGCGAAGCCGCCGGCATCGCCAAACTTGCCGAACTGCAAGGTGATGCCCTGCGCGGAGCAGCGGAAAAGATGGCCGCCATCATCTTCGCCAACGATCACCCCATTTACGCGATGCTCTTCGACCTACAGGCGCTGGAAGTGGTGCGCATCATCGAGGGCAAGGAGTGAACGCGCAGTTCCCCCCTTCTGCGCTGCCGCCCATCGCTCCGGCAGCCGCGCCCCTGCGCATCAAACACCTCACGCTCACCGACTTCCGCGCCTTTCCCGGCCCAGCGCCCGCGCGCTTCGATCTGGAGGGCAAAAATCTGCTTGTGTATGGCGAGAACGGCGCGGGCAAGTCCTCCCTCTTTCATGCACTGAGCGGCATCTTCGCGCTCAGGCTTCCTCAAGATACGCTGCGCAAACACAAAAATGTGTTCTCCGGCCTGCCGGATACGGATTGCAAAGTAGCCATCGAGTTTTCCGACGGTGGAGTCGCCGCCGAATGGACGGTGAACAGCCACCCCGGTTCACTGCGAGGGAGAGCACCGGATACACGCATCACCGAGGCCGCATTGCGTCGCGCCTGTCTGGATTACCGAGCCTTGCTGGATACCAACTACAAGCAGGGCAACGGGCCAATCAACCTGTTCGATATCGCCGTTGAGCACCTGCTGCGCGACTATCCGGTGACAGTGGCTGGCGGTACCATCACTACCATTGGTGAACTGTGGGCCGATGTCGTCAGATTCGAGACCGAAAAACCGGGTGATTCACGAAAGGATCAGGGCGACCGGCAACGCTTGGATGTTGCTCGTGTCTCTTTCAATACAGCACTCCAATCAGCGTTGCCGAACTTGCAGCCGTTGATCAACGATCTGATGAATTCGTTGGGGTGGTCTGACGTACAACTCCAGCAACTCACAACACCCGGTATTACATACAAGGTGGGTCACTTCAAGCGGGATAGGTATCTCGAAGGTCGAGAGTTAACCCCGCAGTTGATCTTTCGGAGCCACCCGCTGCAAACGCCTCAACTGTTTCTCAATGAGGCGCGTTTGTCTGCCTTGGGGTTGGCCATTTATCTGGCTGGCCGACTGGCGTGTACGCCGACAGCGGCTACCACAGCCTTGAAGCTGCTGGTGCTGGACGATGTGCTGATTGGCCTCGACCACTCCAACCGCTTGCCGGTGCTGGAGGTGCTGAAGGACAAGTTCGCAGACTGGCAGATTGTGCTGCTCACGCATGATCGGGTATGGTTCGAAATGGCTCGCTTTCATCTTGGTAATACTGGCCATTGGAAGTGCTTAGAAGTCTTCGAGGGTGAAGATTTAACGCGGGGAATTCCATCGCCTACAGTTCGTGTGTCTAGCGGAAAGTCGGCGAAGGCGTCGCTGGATCAAGCACGCGCTTTTCTTGCAGAGCATCACATTCCCGCTGCTGCCAACTACACCCGTGCCGCCTTCGAACTCGCACTGAAATCGTTTTGCGAACGCTTCAGCATCCCTGTGATATTCAAGATTGATCCTCGTCACCTGGATACGGAAAAGCTGCTTTCTGCCGTCGAAGGATGGTTCAAGGTCCATGGGGCAAAAGTCTGCATGGCAGGGGTCATTGAGCGGGTCAAGTTGTTCCGCAAGGTAGTGCTCAACCCTTATTCGCATGCTGCCCCGCCGAACATTGCACGCGCCGAGGTAGAAGGGGCAATTGAGTCGGTTGATAGGTTATTGGTAATGATCGAAGAAGGTGGAATGGATGGCAACCCAATTGAGGTTGTGAAATCACTCATTGCTAATGCTGCCCCTCCTGCAGGCGACTTGCATGCGGCATTAGGATACCTGCGGGTAGCGTTCTTTCGAAGTTTGAGTTCGTTTTGCGAACGCAAGCACGTAAATATTGCGTTCCGGGGGCAGGTGGTTGATGTCCAGATTTTGTGGCAAGCAGTTCTTGCAGGACAGGCAACACTATTTCAACCGCCGCACAATGCACTCGCCACACAAATTGATGCTGAGCGGGCTTGGCTTGTTTCGCCTATCACCGAAGCAGTTCTCGCGGGAATCACCCACGCTGACCTAGCACGGCTGATCGCGTTGCTTGTTCCGGCTGGTGATGATCGTCTGATTCTGGATACGCTCTGAAAGTTGATCATGGCCAAAACAGACTTGACAGAGCAACTGGAGGAACTGATTGCCACCTGGGAAAACGAGGTGGTGGAGTTCAAGCAGGCAGGCAACGACTACAGCACCGACGACATCGGCAAGTACTTCTCTGCGCTGGCGAATGAAGCCAACCTGCGTGGCGCTGACTGCGGCTGGCTGGTGTTCGGCGTCAACAACAAGACCCGCCGTGTGGTTGGCACGGACTACCGTCCACAGCCGGAACGCCTGCATTCGCTCAAGATGCAGATTGCCGAAAATGCCGAGCCTCGCATCACCTTTCGTGACATCCACGAATTTGCCCATGCCGATGGCCGCGTGCTGCTGTTCGAGGTGCCCGCAGCGCCACGGGGCATTCCGATTGCCTGGAAAGGTCACTACCACGCACGTGCTGGCGAAAGCCTGACCTCGCTGGGGCTCGACAAGCTGGACGAGATCCGTCGCCAGACACTGGCGCAGGATTGGACGGTACAGGTGATTCCCGGTGCCACGCTGGATGATCTGGACGAGGTGGCTGAGCGCAAAGCGCGCGAGTCTTTCGCGCAGAAGTACGCCAACCGCTTTCAGCCTGGTGAGGTGGAAAGCTGGCCATTGGCCACCTTCCTCGACCGCGCCCGCGTGACACAAGACGGCCAGGTCACCCGTGCCGCGCTGTTGCTGTTGGGTAAGGCTGAATCGATCTGGCGCCTGTCTCCCTATCCTGCACAACTGACCTGGAAGCTGGAAGGCCCAGAGCGGGCCTACGAGCATTTCGGCCCGCCATTCCTGTTGAGTACGACGCGCTTGTATCAGCGCATCCGCAACATCCAGCTTCGATTGCTGCCGCAAGACGAGTTGTTGCCCATCGAGGTGTCCAAGTACGACCAGAAGATCGTGCTGGAAGCCCTGCACAACTGCATTGCCCATCAGGACTACACCCGCAATGGTCGCGTGGTGGTGACCGAGTTGCCGGACCGGCTGGTGTTCGAGAATGAAGGCAGCTTCTTCGAAGGCCAGCCAGACGAATACATCCAGGGTGACAAGACCCCGCGCCGCTACCGCAATCCGGCGCTGGCCCAGGCGATGGTCGAGCTGAACATGATCGACACCATGGGCTACGGCATCCACTCGATCTATGCAGGGCAGGCCAGGCGCTACTTCCCTCTTCCTGACTACGACTTGAGCGAGCCGGATGCGGTCAAGCTGACGGTCTACGGTGGTGTGGTGGACCCTGCCTACAGCCGTTTGTTGATTCAGAAGACCGACCTGCCACTGGCGGATGTGTTGGCGCTGGACCGTGTGCAGAAGAAGCTCCCTATTCCAGACGAAGCGGCCACCCGCCTGCGGCGCAGCAAGCTGATCGAAGGGCGCAAGCCCAACTTCCATGTATCCGCCGCCGTAGCCGAGGCGACGGCGAACAAGGCCGACTACATCCGCACCCGGGCGCAGGACGACGCCTTCTACGCCAAGTTGCTGACCGACTATCTGGAGAAGTTCGGTCAGGCTAACCGTGCCGAGATCAACCAGTTGCTGATGGACAAGCTGAGCGATGCGCTGGATGACAAGCAGAAGTACAACAAGATCAGCGGCCTGCTGACCGGGCTACGCCGTCGTGGGGTGATCGTCAACACCGGCTCGGACACGGCTTCTTGCTGGCGGCTGACAGAGAGAATTGCAAAGAGAAATTAGAGAGCTGCAGAGAGAGTTCGATAAAAACCATTAAAAATCAATATCTTATATGTTGTTTTGGCGCTCCGGAGTCCGAGTCTTTGCAAAGAGACATGAGAGGTCTGGGGAGCGTTGGTACCCAGCCAATCTCAGGCTCCCAGATAGATTGATGTCACTCCCAGCCTTTCATGCCCGAGTTCGCGGCTGATCTGTTGCCGGGCGTTTTGGTCGCTCATTCGATGGTCTGCACTGAGTTGGACTCTGCCAGGACCGACCATCGCTGGCGCCTTCCACCCCGTCAGCGCCTCATACCGCATCTGCGCGTACCGATGCCGCAGTCCGTGCATGTTGCTCAGGCCCGCTGCCTTGCATTGCCCGTCGTACACATGCCGCTGCTGGATGTAGGTCTTGTTCGAGGGGATCAGCGAGCCTAGCCCTGCCAGCCGGTGGGCCTCGTCCAATACCATGTGCTGCTCTGGCGTCGTGATCGGCACCGTCCGGTCGCGCCCACCCTTGGCCCATGAACCTTTGATGGCGATGTGGCCGCCACGGTCGGCATAGCGGGGCTGGAACTTGATGGACTCTTCCCGCCGCAGGCCAAAGGCCGCTTGCAGGCGCAGGCTCATGCGAACGTGTGGATCAATGATCCTGTGCAGTCCGTCGCCCAATTCTTTGGCCTTGCTTTCGTTGGTCACATAGCGGCGGTCAGGGATGCCCAGCCTGGTGTTGTCCGCTGGCAGGATGCCTGCCTTGCCGACCTTCTCTGCCCACCAGCGCAGATGCGCCATGCGGTTCTTGATCGTGCCAGCCGACAAGCCTTCGGCTTGCCAACGCTGCAACAGGGCTTCGACGTGCTTGCCCTTGAGCGAAGTAGCCCGCATCTGGCGGAAACCTGCTTCGCGTAGTTGGCGAGCGGCCAGGTTCAATGACCGTTGCCGGTCGGCCTGGGTGGCGTGACTGCCATCGCGGTTACGCAGGCAAAGCTGGCGCAGGGTATAGGTCAGGTCGTCCATCGCGGTGGTGTTCCATCGGTTGTCGGGGCTGAGAAGCAAACGGTCAGTGTTTTTGCCAACTCGCCAAGGCCAGGTGCTCAGTTCACCTGCGGTCTCGAATGAGGCGTCCGCCTTGCTTCCTGTGGGAAGGCCGGGCGGAAGAGTTGCAAGGGACGACAACGCGATGTGCTGGGATGGGTGCCTCCTGTTGTGCAGTGGTGGAAAGAAGCCGGCAGGTCGGGCGACCCGCGGCGAGCGCCTGGAACGGCGGATGTGTGCGGCGACGATGGCGGGACGAACCACGCCGAGGATGAGGAAGGCTCTGCCCATGGTAGGGCGGCACACAGAGCGAGCTGGGGTGTGCCTGGGATGGTTCCATCCGGCGAGCCGGGTCGGCGCTTGCAGGAACCTGCGCCAGGGCTCCGGTGTTCATACCCACCGGCAGGTCGTTGCTGGGCCAGTGTGCTGGGGCATCGTCATGTGCGCAGCCATCAATGCGACGCCGCGCCAACCCGCATTCCTGCTGCAGTTCGCCGGGCCGTCACTGCGGTGGGCAGTGACGGCCCCATCTGTCTCACGCCGAGCCCAGTGGCCCCAGCCTTGCAGCAGCAGGCGTGTTTCCCGGGGCTGTTGGCAGCATTCCGCTGTCAGCCATGCACCCGATGATCTGCCCGATGGGCAGCGATGGCGTCTTCAGCATGTGCCTGATCTGATCCAGATGCCGTTGCGCCACCTCGCGCGACGCAGGTTTTGCAGCTTGGCTGCTGGACGATGGCGAAGGGGCAGGCAGCGGGCCATGCTGGCTGTTGCTGACGGCCTGCACGGGTGTCTGCTGCGGGGGTTCAAAAACTCCCTTGCAAATCAACAGCATGCGGCGAAAACGCCACTTCTGCATCGGCAAATGACCGGCCCGCGCGCCCGGCCGGAACGCGCAGGCCGCCGCTCGTCGCCTATGTTGTAAACGGACGTAAACAGCGCTTGTGCGCCACCTGTAACAAGGGTAGCTTCGCTCCACCATGAACGTTTCCTCGCCCCTCGCTTCCAAGGTCGATCTGCAAGGCCTGATCGATGCCATCGCCCAGGCCAGCGCCGACGACAGCATGACCAATCCGCTGAGCGCGGCGCAGTGGGAAGTGCTCTCGTCCTACCTGCTGCCCGTGGTCATGCCCGCGGGCCAGGTGCTGTTCACCCAGGGCTCCACCGACCGCACGCTGTTCCTCGTGGAAAGCGGCAGCCTGAGCGTGCACTACCAGGACGAAAAGGAACGCCTGCGCCTGGCCATCGTAGGCCCCGGCTCGGTGGTGGGCGAAGGCGCCTTCTTCTCGCACCGTGCCCGCAGCGCCACCGTGCAGGCCAGCGCGCCGTCCAAGCTGTGGAGCCTGCCCGCGCTGCGCTTCACCGAACTGACCAACCGCCAGCCCGCCATCGCCCTGGGGCTGGCCATGGCTGCCGGCGCCGTGCTGGCCAAGCGCCTGGGCAACCGCCGCCGCCGCGTTGCGGCCACCTGACAGACGCCGGGACTGTTACAGCGTGCCGGGCGCCAGCGGGGCGGCATCCGGTATACATCGCGTTACACTCGATTTCGATGGCCTGCGGGCCCTCTGTAGAGAAAGCAAGCCATGTCCCTGTTCAGCTGGTTCAGCCGCAAATCCGCCCCCGCCAAGCCCCGTTCCGCCGCCGAACCGTCGGGCTTGCTCAATGCCGACGCCACCGTGCCGCTCGCGCCCGGCCGCCAGGGCAAGCCGTTGGTGGAGCCCCTGCCACCCGAGCACGCGGCCAACCGCAAGAACGAGCGCATGGAGCGCCGCGAGCTGTTGTACACCGTGGTGCGCGATGCCATGGTGCGCGCCGGGGTGCTCTCGGCCAGCTACAAGTTCAAGGTGCTGTCGCTGGACCAGCGCGGCCGGCAATTCCTGGTGATGATGGACCTGGCCCGCGAATACGGCGGCGAGACGGTGCGCCTGTCGGAGATCGAGGCCCTGATCGCCCAGACCGCCAAGACCCGCTACGACATCGTGGTGACGGCCGTGTACTGGCGCATCAACGACCACGTGGCGGTGGGCATTCCGCAAAAGGGCGTTGCGCCGCAGGGCGCCTCGCTGCAGGCCACCACGCCCCTGCCCCGCCGGCCGGCCCCGGTGGCTGCGGCCCCCGTGGCCGCGCCCGCCACGCGCCCTGCCGCCATGCCCGCGCCTGCCGCTGCCGCGGCCCTGCGCGCGCCAGTGACCGCACCAGCGCCACTGGCGCCCGCCGCCGCAGCGCCGGCCCGCCCGGCGCCGCGCTACGAACCCATCGAGGCCGACGAGGTGGCCGCCTTCAAGCGCGCCCTGGCCAACGCCGCCGGCACCGCGACCGCCCCCGTGGCGGCGGCCCGGCCCGGTGTGCCGGTGCGCTCCGGCCCGCTACTGCCGCCTTCGCACCCCACCGGCTTCGAGGACACCGAGATGCCCGGCGCCGACGGCCCTGCGCCCGACCTCAGCAGCACGCAATACGGCGAGCTGAACTGAGCCGGGGGCCGGCGCTCCGGCTCAGTGTCCCGCGAAATCCACCAGGGTATAGAGCGGCAGGCCTGACTCGCGCAGGCGCTGCGATCCGCCGAGCTCCGGCAGGTCCACGATGGCCGCGCCCTCCGTCACCGTGGCCCCCAGTTTTTCCAGCAGCTTGCGGCCGGCCATCATGGTGCCGCCGGTGGCGATGAGGTCGTCGATCAGCAGCACGCGGTCGCCCGCCTTCACGGCATCGGTATGCAACTCCACGGTGGCGCTGCCGTATTCCAGCTCGTAGGTTTCCTCGACCGTGGTGAAGGGCAGCTTGCCCTTCTTGCGGATGGGCACGAAGCCCACGTTCAGCTCGTAGGCCACCACGGCGCCCAGGATGAAGCCGCGCGCATCCAGCCCCGCCACCACGTCGGGGCGCAGCGCCTTGTCCATGTAGCGGTGCACGAAGGCGTCGATCAGCACCCGGAAGACCTTGGGGTCCTGCAGCAGCGGCGTGATGTCCCGGAACTGCACGCCGGGCGCGGGCCAGTCCGGCACGGTGCGGATGTGCTGCCGAAGGTATTCGTTGACGCTGAGTGCCTGCATGGGAAAGGGTAAATGCGATGGAAAGTGCTGGAGTGTAAGCAGCAGCCGCGCCCCCATAATGTTTCATTGCCGTTACGACCGCGGATCGGCCCATGCCCATCTCCATCCTGCTGATTGAAAGCGACCACCACCACGCCCAGGCGGTGGTGGACGCCTTGGCCGACCCCTGGTCGGGCTGGCGGGTGGACGTGGCGGCGTCGCTGGCCGATGCGCGTGTGCAGCTGCAGGGCCATGCGCCGGACATCGTGCTGGCGGCCCAGCGCACGGTAGACGGCTCGGCCTTCGACCTGCTGCAGCTGCTCGACGGCGTGCCGGCCATGATCATCGTGCGCGCGGGCGCGGAGACCCACGCCGCCCAGGCCATGCGCTACGGTTTCGACGACTTCGCGGTGCAGGACCCCGCGCTCGACTACCTGCTGACCCTGCCCGCCCAGATCGACGCGGTGCTCGAACGCAGCACCAGCATCCGGGCGCGGCGCGCGGCCGAGGCCATGCTGGCGCGGCAGCACCGCTTGCTGCAGGCCATCTCGCGCGCGCAGGCGATGTTCATCGCCAGCAGCGGGCCCCGGGCGGCGTTCGAGGGGCTGCTTGAAGAGCTCATGTCGCTCACGCAGAGCGCCTTCGGCCTGGTGGGCCAGGTGCAGCGTGCGCCGGACGGGCACCCCTACCTGCGCGTGCATGCCATGAACGACGTGGGCTGGGACGCCGCCGCGCGGGCGCGCTATGCCCAGCATGCGGAGGAGGGCATGGTGTTCGACGACCCCCGGTCGCTCGTGGGCGCCGCGCTGGTGTCGGGCGAGCCGGTCATCGACAACGACGCGGGCCGGCGCGACGCCAGGGATGCCGGCGCGCCGCAGGCCCATCCGCCGCTGCGGACCTACCTGGGCCTGCCCGTCCATGCGGCGGGCGAGCTGGTGGCCATGATCGGCCTGGCCAACCGCGAACAGGGCTACGCGCCGGCCGACGTGCAGTTCCTGCAGCCCCTGCTGAACACCGTGGGCCAGCTGGAGACAGCCCGGCGCGCCGAACTGGCGCGCAGCGCGGTCGAGGCCGAGCTGGCCCGCACCAGCGCGCTCCTGGCCGAGCAGACCCGGGCGCTGGAGGGCACGCTGGCGAGCGTGTCGCAAGGCATTTCCAACGTGGACGCCGAGGGCCGCATCCGCGTCTACAACCGCCGGTACCTGGAGCTGCTGGAGCTGCCGGAATCGCTGCTGGCCACCCAGCCCCGCGTCGAAGACGTGGTGCGTTTCCAGACCGAGCGGGGCGATTTCGGCCCCGAGTTCCAGCTCATCGACCTGGTGGCGCGCAACTACGTGGCGTCGGAATATGCGGCCCATGGGGACCGGCTCACCATGCCGGACGTCTACGTCCGGCGCACCCGCGCGGGCCGCTACATCGAGGTGCGCACGCGCGCCCTGGAGCCGGGCGGGCGCGTGCGCACCTTCACCGACGTCACCGACTACCTGAGCACGCTGGAGGCCCTGCGCCTGAGCGAGGCCCGCTGGCGCAGCCTGACGCAGCTCTCGTCCGACTGGTACTGGGAGCAGGACGCGCAGTTCCGCTTCGTGCGCCTGGACGGCAACCCCTACCGCGAGGCCGGCGTGCCCGACGAGATGCACTACGGCCGCACGCGCTGGGAGCTGCCCAACACCTACGTGAGCGAGGGGCAGTGGCGCGAGCACCGCCGGCTGCTGGAGGCGCACGAGGTCTTTCACGACTTCGAGATGCAGCGGCTGACCGAAACCGGCGAATCCGTCTGGGTCTCGGTCAGCGGGGAACCCATCTTCGACGCCGAAGGGCGCTTCACCGGCTACCGCGGCGTGGCGCGCGACATCACCGAGCGCAAGCTGGCCGAGGCGGAGATCCAGCGCCTGGCCTTCTACGACGAGCTCACCGGTCTGCCCAACCGCCGGCTGCTGATGGACCGGCTGGAGCGTGCCGTCACCGCCTGCGCGCGCGAAGGCTGCCACGGCGCGCTGCTGTTCCTGGACCTCGACAACTTCAAGGGCGTCAACGACACCCTGGGCCACGAGTGGGGCGACCGGCTGCTGGTGCAGGTGGGCACGCGCGTGCACGCCAGCGTGCGTGCCAGCGACACCGTGGCGCGCCTGGGGGGCGACGAGTTCGTGGTGGTGATCCAGGGCCTGCACGCCCAGCCGCACGAGGCCGCGACCGAGGCCGAGGTGGTGGCGCAGAAGGTGCTGGCGGCGCTGAACCAGCCCTACGTGGTGCAGGACAGCGAGGTGCACAGCACGCCCAGCATCGGCATCGCGCTGTTCCGCGACGTGCAGCTGCCGGCGCAGGAACTGCTCAAGCGCGCCGACCTGGCCATGTACCAGGCCAAGGCGCAGGGGCGCAACACGCTGTGCTTCTTCGACCCCGCCATGCAGGAGGCGGCCTCCGCGCGCTCGGCGCTGGAAGGCGACATGCGCCAGGGCCTGCTGCGCAACGAGTTCGTGCTGCACTACCAGCCCGTGGTGGACGAGGCGGGCCAGGTGCTGGGCGCCGAGGCCCTGGTGCGCTGGAACCACCCGCAGCGCGGCATGGTGCCGCCCGGCGACTTCATCCCGCTGGCCGAGCAGACGGGGCTGATCCTGCCGCTGGGCCGGCAGGTGCTGGCCATGGCCGGCACCCAGCTGGCGCAGTGGTCGGCGGCCCCGCGCACCGCCGGCTGGAGCGTGGCCGTGAACGTGAGCGCACAGCAGTTCCGCCAGGCGGACTTCGTGCAGGAGGTGCTGGGCGTGCTGCGCGATTGCGGCGCGGACCCGCGCCAGCTCAAGCTGGAGCTCACCGAAAGCCTGCTGCTGCAGGACGTGGAGGACAGCATCCTCAAGATGCAGGCGCTGCGCAACCTGGGCGTGGGCTTCTCGCTGGACGACTTCGGCACCGGCTACTCGTCGCTCAGCTACTTGAAGCGCCTGCCGCTGGACCAGCTCAAGATCGACCAGAGCTTCGTGCGCGACGTGCTCACCGACCCCAACGACGCGACCATCGCCTGCACCATCATCACCCTGGCCCACAGCCTGGGACTGGACGTGGTGGCCGAGGGCGTGGAGACCGAAGGCCAGCACGCCTTCCTGCTGCGCAACGGCTGCAGGCGCTTCCAGGGCTACCTGTTCAGCCGGCCGAAACCGGCCGAGTTTCTTTAGTTCACTACTGAAAACATAGCTGCTCGCGCTTGCTGGATAAGCGCTGGAGGTCGATTTGGCTTGAAGCCCCCTCGTGCCGCCCTTGGCGCGTGATGCAGGCGCTGCCCGAGCCAGCGGGCGCCGTGGAACGGGCTTGGCCCGGCCACTGGCGCCGTCCCCCTTCCCGCGCGCAGCGCGAGAGAAGGGGGAAGCGGCGCAGCCGCTCAGGGGGATGCCCCTTACTACCCCCGCAGCAGCTTGTCTTCCGCCAGGGCCAGCGCCGCGGGGTGTCCCGACAGCACCAGCGTGTCCCCGGCGGCCAGCAGCGCCTCGTCCACGGCGGAGCTGATGTGGCCGTCGCCGCGCCGCAGGTTCACCACGCGCACGCCCATGGCGGGCAGCGCGAGCTGCCCCAGGCTCTGGCCCAGGGCCGTGGCTTCGGGCGGCAGGTTCAGGGTGGACAGGCGCTCCTGGTCGCGCTCGGCCACGGTGTCGTCGTCCGCGCCGTGGAAGTAGCCGCGCAGCAGGTTGTAGCGCGCGTCGCGCTGGTCCTGCACCAGGCGCAGCACGCGGCGCATGGGCACACCCACCAGCGCCAGCGCATGGCTGGCCAGCATCAGCGAACCCTCGATGGCCTCCGGCACCACCTCGGTGGCGCCCGCGGCCTGCAGCTTGTTGAGGTACTGGTCGTCCTGCGTGCGCACCACCACGGGCACCTGGGGTGCGTGCGAGCGCGTGTTGGCCAGCACCTTCAGCGCGGCCGGCACGTCGATGTAGGTGATGGCCACGGCGCTGGCGCGCACCAGGCCCGCGGCCATCAGCGCCTGCAGCCGCGTGGCGTCGCCGTACACCACCGAATCGCCGGCGGCGGCGGCCTGGCGCACGCGGTCCGGGTCCAGGTCCAGCGCCATGTACGGGATGCCCTCGTGCTCCAGCATGCGCGCCAGGTTCTGCCCGCAGCGGCCGTAGCCGCAGA
>Ga0222427_100968_pt1 | contig 19644 bp, 38 predicted proteins | sample 2B20Ametagenome_FD_182890 | JGI IMG/M metagenome (GOLD analysis project Ga0222427, IMG submission 182890) | Enriched microbial communities from leaf-cutter ant dump, University of Wisconsin, Madison, United States - 2B20A (version 2) | ecosystem: Environmental > Terrestrial > Nest > Insects nest...
GTAGAGAGTTGCGAAAGACATGTGCTTGTCTCCTTATGCCGGGTAGAGGACGCCCTGAAGGCGACGGTTGGAGATCGTCATGTTGCCGGCCCAGGCCATGAGCTTCACGACGGCATCCTGATTGATCGAGTAGCGATCCGGGTTGAGCGGAACAAAGTTGCGCTCACGGTGCGGGCGATAGTGCAGGTACTTCGTGTTGAGGAAGTACATGTAGCCAGACGGCGCACCGCCGACCGGGACCACATCCGAGGAATAGCCCTGGAAACCACCGTCGAGGACAACGGGAATGTTGCCCATGTAGGTGAGGTTGACGAAGCCGGCGCTCGCCATGTCGGAATCCTGGAACCGCTGGAGCGGCTGGAGGGATTCGTTGAACAGGGTCCACGTCGTATTGTCGCCAACGATGAGGTCGGGCTTGTCCGTGCCGCGAACGAGCTGCACATAGATGGCATCCATGTAGCGGCGGATATTCGCAGAGGTGGTTGCCGCGCCGCCATTGGTGACGGAACCGTAGGCGATGTTGCGCCAGAATTCCCAGGTGTTGCCGTCGATGCCGCCTACCGAGTTGGTCGGGGTGGCCGCGACGAGCTGCTGGAGACCGCTGATCTGCTTCGGCTCGGAACCGTCCGAATACATGCCTTGGGCAATGAGCGCCTGAAGCGTGGATTCGGCATTGTTGACGCGACCTGCAATGAGGTCGATCATCTGCTCTTCACCAGCGTTCTGGAGTTCTTCCAGACCCGAAATCGAGACGGCAACAGCCGCCTGGCGGATCGGGAATTCAGCAGCAGTGAAGATCTGGCTCGGAGAGACGTTGATCTGCTCGTAGCCCGAATACCACTGAACCGTGGAGTTCTGGGCGTATTCGAGTTCCTGCCAGATGTTGCGACCGCCAGAAAACGGCTTGGCGGTGCCACGGCGGCTCATGCGATTGAGCAGCGCGTTGTTACGGGTGATGTTGTCAGCGGCCTTTTTCGAACGATTTTCAATCGTGGTCGCGACGATATCACCAATCGAGGGATTGGGATAAGCCATGTTTCAAGTCCTTTGGAAGGGTGAGGTTATCGGCCCATGTGGGTGGCCCACGCGGCGCGCGTAGCTTCTTCCACGGTCTCGTATTCCCTCTTGGGAACCGGCGTTGCACCCGTGCTCGGGCTGCCGTTGACGGAAATGGCGCCTCTACGGGCCTTGTCCGCCTGCTCCTTGGCCTTTCGGTCCGCCTGCTGCGTTGCGGTTTGAGCCGCGATCAGCGAAGCGCGAAGTTCTGGGTCGGCCCATACGGCTTTTTCGTAGGCTTCTTCCATGCTGGAAGCGAGCCCTTGAGAAATGAGCTTGCCCATAGGCACGCGAACCTTATCGAAGTGCTCATGGCCTGGAGCCGATGCGAACTTTGAGAGTTCTGCATGGATTTCCTGGGCCTCTCGCTCCTGAAGGGACGCCTTGAGGTTGTTGAGTTCCTGGTGAAGCTGCGACACCATCGGGTCAGCCTTTGGCCGCTCTTCAAGTGTCTGGTTGAGGCTGGAGAGATCGACGCCATAGGATTGGGCGAGCCACGCGATTGCAGCTTGCGGATCTCGCTCCAAATAGTCGTTGGCCGCGAGAAGGCGGTTCAGCCCCTCGCGCTCGTTGACACCGTACCGTTGCGCCATGGTACGGACTGGAGCCAGAGTTTCCTCATAGCCTCTCTTCTCCTCGGACCATTTCTGACCGCCCTCGCTCATGTTCTTCTCTCGACGCGCAATCTCCGCTTGAATGGAGGGGTCGAGGGTAGCCCATTTGGCTTTGGCGTCAGCCGACCAGCTCGTCGGAGCTTCCAGAGCCTGTGAAGACTGCTGGAGGGTTTCCTGTGCTGGGTCCGCGTCGGATGCTTTTTCTGCGGGCTGCTGCGTTGCCGCGCTGTCCGCCTTGGTGAATTGGCCTTGTTCGTTGCGAGTACGGCTTTCGCCCTGCTCTGCGGGCTTGGCGTCCGTCTCGACTTCCTTGGTCTTGAAGGATTCGAACGCCGCCCGAACATCTGCATGCACGTCGTCGCGTTCCGCGCCCGCTTCCGGGACGGATTGTGCTTCCGTTTCCATGACTTTTCCTTAGCTTAGGGGTTCGCTCTGAACATTGGGCCGGTAGCCCTGATTGAGCTTCTGGATTGCCGCGCCCACTTCATCGCGCGTGACGGCATCATTCTTGCGGTTGTCGGTCTGGCGCTCGGTGCCAACCTCGATCAGGTTGTGAGCCTTCGCCACACGCCGGATTTCCGACTTGCTGGTGTAGTATCGACCGTCGGCGGGGTGCTGGAGGGGGTCGATAGTATCGAGTGCGAGCATGGGCGTGGGGATTGCGTCAGAGCGCTGTCCACGCTGCCCGTAGTGGCCGGCGCACTCCATCGGCCACGGCTCACCCATGTCATGCCAGCCCTTGCAGATGCGGCAATGACGCTGGGTCATGGCTTAACCCATACGCCCCAAGGCGTTTTAATCCCCTGAGGGACTAATCCTGCCTCGACCAACTTGATCAACGTTTCCTTATCGATCCCATAGAGGAGCGCTGTGAAGCTTGTTTCAAAAAAATCGGGGCGGAACGTCCGGCCAATCCGCTTATAGTGCGAAACCAGCGCCCGGACTAAAGCCCCACCTTCTTCCGCGTCCATCTTTATGGTTTCGGGAGGAAGCCGTGGAGCTTCCACGATGGGCGGTCTGATGTAAGGCATCATTTCAGCTTCTCCGCCATCAGATCATCCTGGACCGTGCGAGCCGCCGACCGCTTGACGGGTTTATCCTGAAAGATTTCATCGAAATCCTTTCCCCAGAAAGGCTTGAGGGCTTCCACGGCGTGACGCATGCAGCGGAGTGTTTCGCTCTGCACGGCGCGGGTGTTCGGATCCTTCCCGCCCTTCCATGTGGGGTATTGCTTCGGATCGCCGCCAACGCGGGCGAATCCGTCGCGGAAGGCGTTCCAATAGGCTTCGGCCATCTTCTCGACGGGGGTCATGCCTTCTCCTTCGGTTTTGCCGTCGCCTGCTGCTTAGCAGCTTGCGCTTTGGCTTCCATGGTCTGCATGTTGAGGTCGTGGCCGTGCTCGGCCTGCTCGATCTTCATCAGGTGCTGCATCTGGGCGCTCTGGCCCTGCTGCTGAAGCTTCTGGCTATCGATCTGCGCCTTGAGGATCATGGACCGCTCCTGGATGGCGAGTTTTTCGCGTTCCATCTCAAGGCGTTCACGCTCTATCTCAAGTTCGGCGCGCATCGCTTCCATTTCCATGGCGTTGCGCTGCTGGTCCATCTGGAAGTCAGCCGCCTTTGCCTGCATCTCGAAATCGTGCTTCTGCTGATCTCGCTGGCTTTCGGCCTGCTGCTTTTCCATTTCCGCCTTGGCCTTGATCTCTTCAGGCGACGGTTGCTGCGGGGCGTTCTGGATGCGCTTTGCCATCTGGTCGAGCGCGTCTTCCAGCGATGCCTCTACCGTTCGCCCGACGCGGAACCGGCGATAAGCGAACATGAGAAGCTGGCCCATCGGCTCCAGAAGCTCCGGCGCCTGCATAACGATCTGGCCGGCGCCCATCAGGCCCTCGAACGTGGATTTCACCAGTTCGGTCGCGGCCATCTTGTCGGCTTCGAGATCGGCGGCAATCGTGCTGTCTGTCTCGATATCGACGCGGAAGCCGCGCAGTTTGTCCGAGCGAAGGATATCAACGGCCTTCTGGAAATTCTGCATGGCCTCCTGCTGGGCCTGCTGAACCGCCATTTGCTGCTTCTGCTGATAGGCCTGCATGGCCATCATCTGCATTTGCTGCATCTGCTCTGGCGGGGCATCCTGCGGCGGCTGAGGCGGGGGTGGAACGCTCTCAAGCGCCTTCTGAATCTCCTCTTCGAACATCTGGCTCATGCCAGACATCTGAAGGAGACTTTCCTCCGAGAACATTTCCGAAATGACTTCCGCCATGATGGCGATGGTATCACGGCAGAAGCGCGCCACCTCTGAACGGCGGTCCTCAAGGCGCATGGACGCAAACTGGCCCTTGATGCGCTGCGCCGTCGCTGTCTCGTTCTTGTCGCCCTGCCCCCGGATGATATCCGACATGCCGGTGACTTCATACAAATCGCCCTTGACCTGCTGGCGTGCGTTGTAGAGCCCGATCAGGACTTCAGCGATTTCCTTGATGGGAACGAGGCTGATAGCGCCGGGAATGCCGCCCTTCTCTGCAAAGGCTGCCCACTGATCCACCGGCACAAGCTTGTTGTCCTGCCCATCCTGAAGGAGGCGGGCGAGCTGAGGCACCGATGCGTCATAGACGCCATTTGCGCGTAGAGCCGTTGTCAGGGCGGCAATGCGACCGGTCAGATCGTCAAGTTCTGCCGCCTGGTCCTGATATTCGACGTAATCAGGGACAGGAACAAGCGTCTCGTTCGTCTGCGTTGCGAAGAGAGGGCGCGGGCATGGCCAGAAACCTTCAAGCTGAAGGACGGGGTTTTTCTCTTCCTTCAGTACAACACCGGGCGTACCGGGCGGGATGAAATAGACCGTCTGATCGGCCTTGTTCCAGATTTCCCAGACTTCGGCCTTTTTGAAGAAGCTCTTGGTCTCGTCGGAAAGCTGCATGCCATCGCCCATGCGGTCGGGCGTATAGTCGAGCGTGATGGCCTTTGCCTTATCCAGATCGCCGTCATAGAACTTTTCGGCAATCTCCGAGCGGGTCAGCCATGAGCGCTTGGCGACCCATGGCACCTCGCTCCAGAAGCGGGCAGACCCCCACACGAAATCGCGGTAGAAGACGTAATCGACGCAAACCTTTTCATAAGCCAGCTTGTCGTAAGGAGAGCCGTCCCCGTTCTCCTGATAATCGGATTCCGACTGGTCTTGCTGCTGAATTTCAGCGTTCTCTACGGCCTCTACTTCCGGCTCGAACTGCGGTTCATAGCGCACCCACACCTGACCGAAGCCGCCGAGGAGCCAGTCCAGAACGCTTTGCTTCGTGCCTTCATGGAATCCACTTATCTCAAGCTGCATAGACAATGTGCGCTCAAGAATGGTGCTGGCGAGGCGTGCGGCCTTGTCCCTGTCAAGAAACCGGCGCTCGACAATCGGCTTGGGCATCTTGGCATAGACTGCCGGCATGAGCGTCTGCACATTCGACCAAAGGATATTCATCCTGCGGCGCCCGATTTCAGACGGGTTCTGCCGGTCGTCGCGATAGCGCTTGTTGATCTTCTCGCAGCGCTGAAGCCACTCGGTATAGGTCTTGTCCTTCAGGGCGAAATCGAGCGCGCTTTTCCAGCGCTCCCACGTCCGCCCGTCGGGGTTCTGGGGCTTTGCCATTACTGGCCGTCACCGTTGGTGAAATACAGAGTGGCCGTCGATGCCGCCGTGATCGCAGCAACATGGGTCACATCCGGGGGAATAGTGAAGATGCGATTGAAACCGGGGGCAATCGCGATATCCGACGTTGTCGCCGTAACCGTGCTGTCACCAAACTTGATGAAGGCAACAGCATTGGCGGCCGGCGCGTAGATCAGCACCTGGTTTGCGCCCTTTCGAGCCAAGGCAACGCTGGCCGAAGACGTAGTGACGGCGCGCGTTACCGAATTCGTGGGCGTGAACGGCATCAAGGCTGGCATATCAGATCCTTCCGCCCGTTGGTGCGGGCTGGCTGTTCCATAGATCGTCTAGTGTTGCTGTGTTGCCGGGACCAACCTCTAGGTGGCGTTCCGGTTCAGGCTGCGGCGGGGCAACAAGCCCCTGCATTCGTTGGGCGCCGTATGCGAAGCTGTCGCCTGGGTGCGATGCCCAATTGTGCTTTGGCTCCCGCGAAAACACCAACGTGTCTTCATTGTATTCAAATTCCCATGCGCCGAGGCCATCTAGACCGTCTTCGCAACGCTCCTTGTGGAATTCGCATTTATCGATGACATATCGAGCGGCGCTTATCTGGTCGCCCTTCTTGGATGCGACCGGCTCCGCCATTACCTGCGCGCCAAAATGGCGGAGAAACTTTTCCATGCTCGAATGCTTGGACTGGAACGTTTTCGCCTTGGCATCCGGGGGTAGATATATTTTGCCTATGCGGTTAGCAGGAATGCCCCACTCCCCTGCCTGTCGAACCAGCTCCGGTATCCAGTCGTCAGCATCCATTCCGGAAGCGCCAATATAGCCGAGGAGCTTTTGCCCGCCGAGCTGCCTTTGCCAGAACCACCAGCTTGCGGTGTCTCTGAAACCAATGTCAGAGCTTATTTCGATGCTCGGCCCCTTGGGGTCAAACACGACATTGGAGTTTATGCGCCCCTCGCGCTCCGCCTTGTTAATCCAGCGTGCGAGGATAGCGCCTTGTCCCGCACCATAGGCACCGCCCCAGACATGCTCTGCTTTGTCAGCATCAGCCGCATAGTCATCAAGCATGTCCTGATAGAGCGGTGTGCTCTTGAACCAGGGGTTATCCTGCCAGTTGATCGGGACTGAAACGCTGTCTGCCGGCGGGCGCTTGCGAAAGAACACATCCACCGGGTCTGTCTTGTAGCGCGGGTTCCATGAAAACCAGAGTTCTGACCCAGGCTTACGAAGCGTTGGTCTCAGCATATCAAGGGAAGCCTGCGAGAAGGTCTGCGCCTCCTCCACCCACGCGATATCGAACCCCTCAAGTGATTTGATGTTCGCCGCGTTGTAGGACTGCATGCCCTTGAAGACGATCAGCGAGCCCTCTGCGGGTGTCCCAGCCTTCCCTCTGATCTCCGCTTCCAGAATCTCAAGGCAGCTTTCCAGCCCATGGAGCAATATCTTGTCCACGATAAGCTGGCGCACCGAATCCTTGATGGAATTCTGCACCTCACGAATGCAGACGACGCGTGTTGCTGCTGTTGCTGCCCTTACCGCGATCTGCTCTGCGAAGAAATGGGACTTGGCGCCACCGCGCCCTCCGTATGCCCCCTTGTATCGCTTTGGATGAAGAAGCGGCTCCAGCTTCTCCGGTACGTCAACCGCTAGGACGGACAATGCGGAACTCTACCGCATGGACTACCGGGTTGTCTGGGTCGCCCCCATGCTCTGTGTACTGCAAATCCGGTAGAACTTTCTTGAGGAGAGCAACGCCCGCAGTGACCTGCGATGCGCTCATGTCTCTCTTACCCTCAACGTGCTCAATCAAGGCGTTGAGGATATTGCTGTTCTGTATTTTAACCCGGTGCTCATCCGACATACGGAAACCGGCTTTTCTGCCACGTGCCATTTTCTCATCCGACTGATCGCGCGAGCGGCATCCCCTTGTCGTGGAGCCACTGCTGTAGATGTTCGGCCTTGTATTCAGGCTTGTTGATCGTGCCGCTGTTTTGAGGGCCTACGCGGTCATATGCCCATATGCGAAGCTGCTCGGCTGGGAGGCCAATTATGCGGGCTGCTTCTTCTGCCTGAAGTTCACCTGCCATTTCGTTTCTCCGTCTGAGGGAGCGCGGTTATTCGTGGTGGGTGACTTGAAGCCCCTGTCTCTACCCTCCACCGAGGATACAGAGGGAAGCATCTGAGAAGCCGGACCTAAGCCCGGCTCTCGTTTCGGGTGGGCGGGATTAGATGCCCGCTCGGCCGGGGTCGATATGCAGGTAGGCGGCGACGGCGACGGGCGTGCTGGCAAAGTTCAGGCTGGACGGTTCAACCGAACTTCGTCCCGCATGGCGGATGGTATCGACGGCCGGGGCATCGCTGGGAAGCGCGACGGCGACGTCATGAGCCTGGAGGACTGCCGGCTTGTCGATCGATGCCTTGACCGCTTCGTAGATACCGGGATCAGTGGGCGTGGCCGCGACGGCCGGCGCTGCGATGGTGAAGGCCATAGCCGCAAGGGCGAGGCCCGCATAGATCAGACTTCGGATCATGCGCATGCTGGTTCCTTTCTGCTGGGGTGGAGGGGTTAGGCGAGCAAGGCCCAGATGAGCCAAGCGGTGAGAGCCGGGATAGTCGCCACGATGAGCAGGATGGTGTTGCCGACCTCGGGAAAGCTGTAGTCGCCGCCGCCGTACGAGAACTTCGAAATCGCCACGCCGTAGGAAACGACCGTGACGGCGAGCGGCAGCAGCCACCAGCCGAATTCGATGGTGAACGTCATCGCTCTCTCCTGAAATGAGAAACCCGCCACCGGGTGACAGACCGGGGCGGGCTCTCTGGCGCTACCTTGGGACTTAACCTTGGGAGTGGTTCAAAGGTTATGAGACGACGCTGGCGCGGCGTCCCGTCATGATGTCCGCCATTCGAAAGGCCGCGTCGAGCGACACAGCCTTGCTAAGCACGCTTATGCCCTTTGACAGGCTGTTCTCAATTGTCTCGAAGAGAAAATACCCGCCAAACCCTAGATGGTCAGCACCCGCGTCCACAATCGTTTGACGCGAAAGTTGCGCTATGTGTAGTCTTCGGCCTTGTCCGAGATCGAGAGTCGCAAGGATTTCTTCCATGGCACGGATACCTGTTGCTGATCGCCTACAGCCACGCATCTCCGCAAACGACCTGGCACTTTATATGGTTTCCTCCGACACCGCCCGGATGGGTATCCTAAGACGGGCGAAGTCACCGCAAAAGCCACCTATCATTCGGTACAAAGACGCGCGAGCTCCGATCTGCGCATACCTGACGGACCCTGCGCGAAACATGGGGCCGCTTGTCACAGCGGAAGAAATGTTGCGCCAACGTATGGATGATCCGGCGACTTCCGGCCTTATGCAGGACGACGCATCACATTCGATTGACGTTCTACACGCCATCCAGCAGATGCGAAACCAACTTAACGTTATAGACTTTCAGCCAGCCCCTCGCGACCAGGCAAGGCTAACAATATCCGGCGTCGAGGTCTCAGTGCGCGCCGATCTTCTTGTTTTTGGATCCAGCCGCGGCGAAGATCAAATCGGAGCAGCTGTGCTGCGAATGACGATGGATGACGCCGAGAACGATGCGGCGCGCGAACGGCGCAGGAATATGGGGCTGTATGTTGCAACGCTGGCCCGGCTGCATGTTGATCAAAACATCCAAAGCAACCGAGCGCCAGCCAATCGCCTTTGCCTCTCCATAGACGTGCAGCATGGAGAGGTCTTCGCCGCGCCGAACTCAAACACTCGACGCGTCAACGATATCGAAAACGTGTGCCGTGTCATCGCCGCGATATGGCCATCTCTGTAGGCTGTTACGGCTATGCCGTATGGGGTCGGGAAGGAACGGCAGGGCTCGAACCTTCACGGATGACTATCCGCCTTCCTGAAACAAAAAAGGCGACCTAAGTCGCCTTGATTATCATAAGGTCAGTTATTCGACCGTACAATCTGCGCATGAAATTAAGCCGCTTCGCGCCTTCGGTCAAGCCCCTGATAATGCCGCATAAGTGCGTTACCCACAATTCGCAGATCGCCGATCATGTAGGATAAATCCTGATTATCGATGACGACGAATTGGACGACCGCCCAGAGGTTGGATCCGGGATGCTCGTCCTGTGCCTGCTGGATAGCCGCGCGCGCCGAGAAGTACCGCGCTTTGAGCCGTGCCTTGTGTTCGGCGTCGTCTTCGCCGGAAGCGCCCCCCTGTCCTTTGGTGAGGAGGCTGTCAGGAGCGTTGATCGAAAGCATGTATTGCTCCCGGCACGCGGCGAACCGGACGAGAGCCTCGTACTGGTCGGCCGAAATACCGCCGCCCTGCGTGCCCATCAGAGACAGCCGCCCCATGAACGTTGCTGCTTGCGCCGTGCTGGCGTCCTTCGCATCTACACCAAACATTTTGATCCTCGCATCTCGTGCTACCTTGTCAGGCGCTTCGCCCGGAACCTTGGCACGGGAAATCTGCCCGCTGTCCGTCCTGGCTACGCCTGCCTTTATCTTCCGCCCTGCTCTTTTGCGATTGAGCTTCTGTGCCTTGCTTGCCATTGTGGTGTTCCTCGTGTTCCGCCGTTCAGGAATTTGCTGCGAGCTGATCGCCGTTGAAGATATGCAGCATGCCGGCATAGTCATCGCCTGTTGCTTCGACCACGAAACGGACGTTCCCTGCCGTGGTGGTAAAGACGGCGACAACGATGCCGGGGAAGCCGTAGCCCTTCACCTTTCGAACTGGTGTCCCGACAGGTAGCCGCTTCACGTCTGGGTGGTTGTTCATCCCTTCCATCCTCACCCCTCCTTGCCGTTGACGCGGGCCGCATGTGCCCTGACACCATGCAACACGGTCGTATGATCACGCCCGCCGAACAACCGGCCCATTTCCGGCCACGAAATCGACGGCTTCACGATGGTCTTCAATTCCCACATGAGCATCTGGCGGAAATGGGTGAGGTCTCGCTGACGGCTCGGGCCGGTGACGTCCTCGAATGAAAAGCCGACCTCGGCGCAGCGCTTCATGACATGCATGGTGCATGGGCCGCCGATGCAAATGATCTTCCAGCGCCGGTAGGCCATGACGTGCGCGTCGTGTTGGCGAAGCTTGTCACGCGAAACCTGTTTCCTGGCGGATGCCGTTTCGACTGCAGCCACGGCAATCTGCTTCGGCTTGGGCGGGTTGAACAGCCGGCGGCGTACTGCGGCATGATCAGCAAGGAGTGCCGCTGTGCTGGTGAAGGTCTTTGCCGTGAACTGGATGTTCATGCCGCATCCTCCTCTGCGCGGCGTGCGGCGGCCACCCGGGCGATAATCTCGCTGGCCTTCCGGCGCTTCTCCTGGGAAATCACCTTCTGCTCGGCGACGAGTTGCGCGCTATCCAGCAGGCCACGTCGGCGCTCTGAGGCCATCCAGCGCAGCGCGGTCTTGCCGGCCGCCTCGTCTCGCGCCAACCGCGCAAGAGCCGCAGGGAGCGGAATGAATGCCGGGTTGAGATCGACATACTCGCCGCGCTTGAGCTTGATGAACGCGGCGCGAAGACCGCAAAGCGGCACGCCTTTGAGGACGATACGGTATTCCTCAATCGGGTCTGCGGCCTTGATCGACTGCGGGAAGAGCATTCCACCATCCATCAGCGAGGCAATGGCCTTGGCGATGTCATCCGGCCCAGCCGGCGAAAGCTGCTCAGTGAGGGTGGTAATCTCCCGGTCCAATGTCGAGAGTTGTGCCGGTAAATTGGTCATCTCGGTCTCCGGTCTCGCGTTTCAGTCGTTGGTAGATTTCGTCTTGGTGCTGACGGAAGGCGGATTGCCTTGGAGGGGCTTGGGACTGGCGTGGTGCTCGGTCGTCGTACTTGCCCTCGATCAAGCCGTTGAAGCTTTTCGGCTGGCAGAGGAAATCCAGATCGGCACGCCAGCCTCGGTCGTTCTCGCCGCGGCAAAAGGCGCTGGAAGCCATCCGGCGGCAGGCCTCGGCCCAAACCACCTCGCCATGCTCCCGAAGCCGGGCCTCGATCTTGCGGCGGCGGTCAGCCGTGATCTTCCGAGGCACCGGGATTCCGGCTTGCGAAGCCTGCTCGGAAAAAATCTCGATTGCCCGATCCGTGGGGGAAGAGCCCCCTTTAGGGGGCGAAGGGGGTACGGATTGAAGGGGTTTAGGAGAAGGGGGTGTGGGGGAAGAACCTTTCGGGGAAGAAAGGTTGGGGGATGCGTCTTGATCGTCTGAAACGTCTTGATCGTCTGAATTAAGACGAGATTCCGACGTTTTTTTCTTATCGTAGTACCGCTTGTTGCGCGCCTGGCGTTTGGTGAGCGGAGGGGCAGCCGTCACTGCCTCGGCCTCAAAGGATTCCGCAGCAATGAGCGCCTGTTCGATCGTGAGACCGGCAGCCAGCATTCGGCGAATAGCGGCAGAAATACTCATGCCGCCCTCCCCGTCTTGCTGGCGACGGAGACGGCCCAGTCCATGGCGTCTTGAGCGCTGCGCAGGATGACGACGCGAGGCCCACGCCACGCGCTGTCAAAATCCTTCTGGTTCTTGTTCAGATCCTTGCCGTAGCCCTTGGCGCTTGACTTGCATTCCACGAGCCAGCACCGGCCGCGGAAGCCGACAAGGAGGTCAACCGGCTTGTCCATGCGGAAGACGCTGAAACCGCACTGCTCCAGAGTGGAAACAATTTCGCGTTCCGTGTCGTCTCGCTTTGCGTTGTGGCGAGGCATGCTCATGCCGCCACCCCGCTCTTGTCACGGACGGACTGCTGGTGTTCCTTGTGCCAAGCCTTGTGGGCCTCGTAGGTTGCACGGGCAGCGGTGAGGGCGTTGTATATCTCGCCCTCTGTGCATCCCATGATCTGGGCAATCTCTGCCGTGTCGTGCTGGGCGTCTCGTCCGCCGAACAACTGGCCGATCTTGATGAGGTCGCGATCGGTGATGGTCATGCCGCCACCTCGTCGAACTTGGTCGCCTCATTGCCGAAGCTGTGCCACCCAGCACGGCTTTCACGCGCGAAGACATCGGCCCGACGGGCATGAGGCATCACCCGCTCGCAGAGCGCGTAGAATTCATCGGGCTTGCGGCTATGCTCTCGGGCGATTCCGTCGAAGACTGTCGGCGGGACATACGACTGACGCGGGTTGCCGAGCGTGCCGACGAGAATGATCTCTGCTGTCGTGCGGACGCGGTAGCCGGTCCCCATGCGGACCTTGCCCGCCGGCGTCGTCTTCCGCCAAACCATGAAGCTCTTGTAGGTGAAGCCCCACGCCTGCAGCGCCTGGATCGCGAACGGCAATAGGGGAGCGGTCGCATACGAATAGACGAGGCTATTCATGCTGGCGAGCTGACCGATCGGAAGGGCCAGGATCTGCGACGCCGTCATGACATCGTATTGCGCCGACGCAGATTTTTTCGCACCGACCTCGCTGTAGAGATCGAACGGCCACGGAATATCGATGACCATTAATTCATAATGGAGTGGAATAAGCGGGTCGAAGAACCAGGTCATGCGCTCGCCCTCCTGTCATCGAGGGAGGCGATCTCGCGATCCAGCCGCGCAACCGTTCTGGATAGGATGGTGATCCTGTGATGCTTCACCCCATTGTCGGCACGGTTCATCGATCCGCGAAGACGATCTATCTCCGCTTGGATCTCTTTTCTTTCTTCCTTGAGGAGGGTTAGTTCGTTCACGCCGCGGCCCTCGCAGAGACGCGCATCGTTTGCAGCTCGCCGCCATATGGTGGCTGGATGACAAGATCGGCGACTGCCCGAACACGAACGCCGGTCTCTTCGGCGCACCAGCGAGCGATATCTTGGATCATCTCCTCCATGCCCCGGATGCTTTCGAAGCCGCCGACATAGCCGCGAACGCGCTCCTCAAGAACTTCGACGGGGACCACGACGCCGCGCGGCAGGTACGAGACACGGATGGTCGAGCCTGGGCGTGGGTTCTTTGATACCGGGCAGCACTCTGGGATCGGAACGGCGTGGCTTACGAACGACGAAACGGTAGGGTCGCAGGTTCTCATGCGAACATCTCCATCTGCCAGGGTTGGTGGTTCTGGTTCGCCGCGTCGGCCACGCGCTTGACGAAATTGGCGGCCTCGCGCCAGTCGTTGGAGTTCCGGCCCTTCTTCCGTGCGGCGAAGCTCCAGGCCATGCTGTCGGCGGTGGCGAGCATGAGGCGAACACCAGCGTTGAGAAGCGAGGTAATCTTGACACCAAACCCGTGGAGAAGGAGGTCCGGTCGTTCAGCGGTGATCGCTTGCAGCACGCTTACTATCGCTCTAGGGTCGCCTTGCCGTTTGCATACGGACCCAACGCCCACCCACATTCCGGGTTTGAGGCGCTCGCCGTACATCCGAATGTGATTGACGTAATCCTGCGGGGCAAACCCCTGTAGGACTGGCATAATGTGGAAAGGGACCGGCCCGTCAAAAAGACGCTCAAGCTCCGAGATGAGCGCGTCATAGCGCTCGATTGTTAGCCGCTGATGATCTGCGATCGTCAAGCCGGTTTTTGCGAGAATGAAGGGCTCGCACATGTAGTCTTGTGCAACGGCCACAAGGATGTTGACGACGCCGGTAGAGTGCAGGCGATACAACTCCGCCGCATACTCACCTACGCCATGCCTATATTTGCCATGCAGGAAAAGCTCGGTGAATGCCCCACTGTCGACCATGACCTCTTTGCAGAGGATTTTCTTCAGTCTGCGCCACAAACGCTTAATACTGATGCACACACGCTCAAAATGAACCGCGTCGGCTGGCTGATGAAGCCCGATGAAGAAGCGGATAGCAGTATCCATCAGTCTCTATCCCTTAGAATCCACTCAGCCCACGCGGTGCGAATTTCGGCTATTCGTCTCCAGCGCTTTGCCAGCCGTGACCGCATCGAACGCGGAAATTTTCTCATCCAGCGCAACCAGACGGGCGCGGAGTCGTGCTGTTTCATTTTTGGCTTCCTCGATCAGCGCGGCCTTGAGAGCCGAGGCTTCTTCCATGTCAATGCGACGAGCTTCGCCGTTCCAGATCGCGCTGGCGCGGCGGAGTGTGAACTGCTTGCTGACACGGGGGGCTATGAAGCGGTAAGCGGCATAAACCGCCGCCTTGTAACCCCCATGGAGATCGCGCGGGAAAGCTTCCCGGATCATCCCTTGTGCTAGAACTGCGTCCGTCATTCCTTTTTCCCTCTTGGAGTAATGCTCCAAATCCTTGGGGTACTTTTCCAACACCTTGGAAATCTCCTGCGCTACGTTCGCTCTTGTTCAGGGAGCTACAGATGCGCAGGACCGATATTGACGACGACGGAGCCAAAATCCTTGCAGGGACCAGGGCCCCGTCGTCTGGTCCGCCACTCGGGCCAACCGTTATTCCATTCCCTGGCTCCGCCGCCGCATCTGCCGGGGATCAGGAGGACGCCGAGGTATCCTCGGCTTCGGCGTCCTCGACTTTCGTTCCGTTGTCGGTTCCCGTCCGAGCCGTCGTGTTGAGGCTGCAAGGACGGTTTCCGAAGGTGAATGTGATGAGAGACGCGGCGGAGGGAGGGGCACCAGCCGCGTCTCTCGACGATCAGCTGGAGTGGGAAGACCGCTGACCGATTCCGTTGATCACTGATCCCTCCACCAGTCGTATTCCTGGTAGTCGTCGTCATCACCGGAGAGGACGAACGCGAGGGCAGCGCAGCCGCAGACGGCTGTGAATCCGATGATGGAAATGATGAGCCATGTCATGCCGCGTTCCTCCGGTTCAAAGGCTCCAGCCCCTCGCCCATGCGAAGCCCGTCAACGAACTGGATCACCTTCGACCAGTTCATTGGCTTCGGCCGACCGCGTTGACCGGGAACCTTGATGATGAATGTCGTGGAACGGCCGTAGGTGGTGAGGATGAACCCGCGTTCTGCGAGGTAGGTCTTCACGGCGAGATAGTCGCCAGACGTGCCAGCCTCGAAACGGCGAACGCCGTTGCGCTCGATGTAGGCCTTGACGATTGCTGACACCTCGGCACGGGCAATCTGCGCCCGGCTATCGCGGACACAGCCCTCAACGATGTTCTGCGCTGCGGCGTCATAGCCATTGGAGAAACGAAGTGGTCCCATCACGCGGCGTCCTCATGCTGCGCCATAGCCTTGCGGCACGAGTAGCAATGATCTCGCGTTCCGCTTCGGCACATTTCGGGTTGGAGGCAGTTCGGGCGGAAGGAAACCTTCGGCTTCGGATTGGTGCGGACGAGCGCTGCTCCACCATCGGCTTCAACACTCCGCTCGCCCGCTGCGGCGTCCTTTTCAGGTGCCGCGCACTGGTCGGACGACGACGGTTCAACGCCATCGGCGTTCGCCAGTCCGGCCTTGCCGTTCACTGCAGCGATTGCGCCGTCGTCCGATTGGGAATTGGTTGCGGTCTCTCCCGCCGTCACGACGCTCTCCTCGGCCTTTCCCGCCGAGCCCCTGCCGTTTGGTTGAGCATCTACAGATGCCGGTCGCGCCGCATTGGACTTATCGCCGTGGCTTTCGCCGAGGGCTGTGCCTCCGCCGTCCTGCGCTGGGACCTCGGTCGCCGTCTCCGGCGAAGCTGCGATTTCAGTATGCTTGGTGACGATGTTCAGGCCAGTGTCGGAGCGCAGGGCCATGGCGGGCTGACGTTCGACCGGCTCGGACTGGCGCGGCTCGTCATAGCCTGTCGACTCATCGACCATGCCGAGGGCGATCATGTACATGTCGAGGATCGCCTCCTGCTCGGCACGTTCATCCCGATCCTGCTTGCGGATGGAAATGAGCTTGCGCAGGACCTTGGTATCGAAACCCGTGCCCTTGGCTTCGCCGTAGACGTCCTTGATGTCGTCGGCGATGGTCTTCTTCTCTTCTTCCAAACGTTCGATCCGCTCGATGAAGGAACGGAGCTGGTCACGGGATACTGCGTGTGCATCGGACATGTCAGAACCTCAGAACGGGATATCGTCGTCGGCATCGCGGCCCCAGGGCTCGCGGCTGTCGCGGTTGAGCACGGTCACGTCCACGTCGCGCTTGACAACGTGATGCGTCGTTTCGAGAACGAAGAATTCGACATCGGGGCGGAGGCGAGCGAGGCGCTTAGCCTCGGCAATCGCGCTATGCTCCGTCTTGTGACGGGCGGTCGGTGCGCCTTGGTGAAGACCGTAGACCATCCAGAAACGAGCGCTCATCTACTTACCCTCCGCTTTCGGAGCGGCGGCGAAGCCAGGCTTCACGATGGGGAACCAATGGGTCGCGTGCGGGGTGCCTATGGCCTTCCCGCCCTCAACACAGTCCTCGTGAAACCACCAATATCCACCGACGTTGCCATGGCGCTCTTGCCAACCGGCGACCATGATCCTTTCGAGACACGGTGCGGTCTCGATTGGCTGAAGCTTTGGCTTCCCCGCCATAACGGCGTCGTGGATGGCTTTGGCGATCTGCTCGGCCATCCGGTCCCGCTCGGCGCGGGTAAGCCACGGCTGCTCCGCAATGTGCTTTGCTGTGTCGCGGATATCGTCCGTGATGGTTTGAGAGTCCGTCATGCGGCGGTCTCCCGCGCGCCGAAAACGTCGGGTCGGAGGCGGTCTGGGGGGATGCCTGTCGCTTCCGAAATTGAAGGAACCCGTTCCGCCGGGATGCGGCGCTTACCAGTTTCCCAACGGCTCCACATCGCTAACGTCACGCCGATCTTTTGGGCGATACGCTCAGCCGGTGTTTGCGTTTCAGAACGCCATTGCTTCAGGATCGTGCTCATAACTCCATTTTCCATATCGGAAAACGAAAGTCCAGCATTTTGTTTTCCGGTATGGAAATTTTGCAGTTTCCAATACGGAAAGCTAAGATGCCGCCATGATTGATAGAATTGGCCGCCGCCGCCCACCAAGGATCTATGTTGACGAATGGATATCCACCATTCCTGGCTTAGATAGGATGCGCCTCGCTCATAGAATGGGCGTGTCTCCGGGCACGATCACAAAGAAGCTCGCTAACCCCGACAAGATCGACCTTGATTGGCTGGAACGTTTCAGGGAGGCATTGGACTTGGAGGAAATTAACGACTTGTTTCGTGATCCATCCGCGCCGACCCCGGCAGAATTGCTTCGCGGAATGTCTGAAGAGCAGAAGCGCGAAGTTTTGAATTTTGCAGATTTCGTGCGGAAGAGGACCGGCACCAACGATTAAGCCGCGTCGTCGGCAGGTTTACAAGGATGTGATCGGGGGCGCTTATGAAATGGCTGGAGATTGCGTTTTTCTGTGTCCTTGACCTTGTTGGGGCCGCTGTTTTCTCGCAGTTTGCGGCAGAAGGTAATAAACTCTTTGCCTTCTTTGTCGCCATGGCAGTTCTTTGGCTCTTGCCTCTCGCTATAGGGCTTTGGGGATTCGTCAAGTTCTGGCTTTCCTACCATCTTTTCGTAAAGCGTCGGCTGGTGCGATACTTCAAGGCCAAGATGCATGAGAGCGATTTCCCGCCCTCTGCTGCGTACATTGACCACATGGTTTACCTATCTGACGTGATTGATGGCGATGGAAGCGAGAAGGCAAAATTGAAAGCTGCCGTCTTCATTGGGGAACTGACCTGCTATCGTGACTCAAGGCCTTTCACTATGGGCCCAGCTACTCAATCCGCTCTTCAAGTAGCAATGGAAGAGTACAAGCCATGAGAAAGCCCAAGCCTCCCCGCGAACGTGCAGCTCGCGCCCTTTGCAGCCACTTCGACATCCCCGAAAACATCGTCCGCGACAAGAAGCCGATGTGGACGCAATACCTGGATATGGCGGATGCCGCGCTTCAAGCAGCGCTATCGCCCGAGGAATGGGAACGGATGAAGGCTGAAGGGCCGGAACCGTGATTTAAGGACTGGAGGGGGCATTGATTCAGAGCATCATTGTTGCTGTTGCTGTGTCTGTTATTCTTGGCGCCGGGGCCTTGGCGTTCAAAAATCCTGCACAGTATGAAAGAGTAGTCTCTCTTGTTTGTCGGTGCGCCATCGCTGGGATGTGTCTGTACGGCGCTTTCATTTATGGACTACGAATGGGGGCGGCTGCGGTCAAAAAGGCGAGTATCCCGGATAGTTTCTCCGAAATGAGCGCGCTGCCTTTCCACCCGTTAATGCCTGTCGCTGTACTTGGCGGGTGCATGATTGCCGCGTTTTTGATAGACATGATCAAGGACTACATCACTTCAGAGTGAAGGCCATAGGGATCACGAACTGATCAATAAAAACGGTAAGCACGATCATTGCCAGGAAGAGACCCCAGTGATCAAGCCACGCGGTGAAAATGACCTTCACCGCCCAAACAGCCTCACCGAATACAGCTAGCATTATTGCCACCCCTTCCCCGGCCCGCCTCGTGCGGGCTTTTTGCTTGCCGGCCGGCGGGTTGGTAGGCCGCCGGCCGGCCTCTTGTGCAATCGGAGCGATCACAAAGTCACATGAACACGAAACCCACCGTGCCACGAGCGGGGCTTCTTGCGTTGGTGATTCTACGCGGGTTGAAAAAATACCGCAACAACGTTTTCCATTTCGGAAAATATCTCTTGACTTATCATTTTCCATAGTGGAAATTAATCCTCACCAAAGCGAGAGACCCCCAACCTTCTCCCGCTTCAACAAAGGATGAGGATGATGGCTGAGGCTGACCGTTTCGAGATCGAATACACCTTCGAGGAAATCGAGCTTATCGGCGACGGCCTCATGGCTTGGGGCGTGGCAACGCTCGTCGAAGATTGCGACGACGATTTCTATGTCGGGCGCATCGTGATCGGCGGGAAGGTTCTCGACCGTTTCGGCACTGGCGCCATGGGCTTCCCGAGCTCCGTCAACAAGACCCTCTTCGAAGCCATTTCCAAGCAGATCGAAAACAGCAAGCACGCGCAGGAAACGTTCGGCGAGGCGATTTCTGAATATCGCGCCGACTTCGCTTCCGCCGCCTGATTTTTCCAAAACCACTCAAATCTAAGGGGACGCCAGATGGCGAAGATCATGAAACTCACCGAAGCGCAGGAGGCACGTCTTCTCGAATTCCGCGAGGAATGGAGACAGATCGGTCTTTGCTGCGACCCGGCTGACTTTGCGGCCGGCGACGAAGTTATCCGCGGCTTCTACAAACGTCTCGGCAAGGCTGATCCGATCATCCTTCACTTCTCGTCTCCGGCCATGTGCGAGATTGCCGTGAACGTCGTGTTCGCGCTCCTGAAGGAAGGCGACAGCCAGCTCGACAGCCAGCTCGGCAGCCAGCTCTACAGCCAGCTCTACAGCCAGCTCTACAGCCAGCTCTACAGCCAGCTCTACAGCCAGCTCGACAGCCAGCTCGACAGCCAGATCCGCAGCCAGCTCTACAGCCAGCTCGG
>Ga0222427_100972_pt1 | contig 19611 bp, 19 predicted proteins | sample 2B20Ametagenome_FD_182890 | JGI IMG/M metagenome (GOLD analysis project Ga0222427, IMG submission 182890) | Enriched microbial communities from leaf-cutter ant dump, University of Wisconsin, Madison, United States - 2B20A (version 2) | ecosystem: Environmental > Terrestrial > Nest > Insects nest...
GAGGGGTGATCATATGGCGGTCAGGACAGGTGCAAAGGGCTCTGGGTTGAGCAGTGGGGTTTTGAGAGGTGCCCAACACTGCCACAGCATAATTTGCGCCTGGCAGTAAACCATCGACTGCCGGGCACAGGCTGGTCGCTCGGCGGCAGCGTCCGACTTCAAAGCAAAATATACAATGACGCCACCTCATGGAGCCCACTCATTCGCCAGGACGGATACGCGCTGGCGGACTTGACGGCGAAACACGCCATCAATCCAAAGGCCGATCTGCTTCTGGCCGTGAACAACCTGTTTGATAAGCGCTATTACGCATCCGTATATGGGGCCATGTATGTGCCCTACGGCGAACCGCGCAAGGTCTCGGCCACACTGAAATATTACTTCTGATATCACGCCTCAAAGAAGCGCCTCCAGCGCTTGGTGCATAAGGGCCGGAGGCCAATTTCCCCCTATTCACGCCACCGCGTTCTGCTCCCGCAGCGCCTGCACCTGCGCCGGAGCATAGCCCAGCCCCTCCAGCAGCGCCTGCGTGTGCTCGCCCTGCCGGGGCGGGCTCAGGCGTACGCCCAGGCGCCGGCCGTCCAGGCGCAGCGGGAACAGCGTGGTGCGCACGGTCTGGCCCGCCAGGTCGCCGTCGGGCAGGGTGATGTCGGCCAGGCCACCGCTGGCGTTGAGGTGCGGGTCGTCGTAGAGCTGCTCGGGGCGCACGATGGGCGCGTAAGGGAGGCCGTTGCGCTCGAACAGTTCGGACAGTTCGGCCGCCGTGTGCGCGGCCAGGCGCTGACGCAGCTCGGGCAGCATGGTGGCGCGCTGGCGCACGCGGTCGTTGTTGGTGGCGAGTCGCGGGTCGGCCTTCAGGTCGGCGAAGCCCAGCGCGTCGCAGAAGGTGTTCCACTGCGCATCGCTCACGGCGGCGAGGAAGATCTGCTCGCCGTCCTTCACGCTGAACACGTCGTACAGCCCCCACGAGGAAATGCGCTCGGGCATGGGCGCGGCGGGCTGGCCGGTGATGGCGTACTGCAGCATGTGCTGGCCGACGAGGAAGACGTTGTTCTCGAACAGCGCGGAGTCGATCTCCTGCCCGCGCCCGGTGATGCCGCGCTGCATCAGCGCGGCCATGGCGCCGATGGCGCCGAACATGCCACCCATGATGTCGTTCACGCTCGATCCGGCGCGCAGCGGGTCGCCGGGGCGACCGGTCATGTAGGCCAGGCCGCCCATCATCTGCACCACTTCGTCGAGTGCCGTGCGGTGCTCGTAAGGGCCGGGCAGGAAGCCCGTGTGGTTGACGTAGACGAGGCGCGGGTTCTCGCTGCTGAGCGCGGCGTAGTCCAGCCCGTACTTGGCCAGCGCGCCGGGCTTGAAGTTCTGCAGCACCACGTCGGCCGACAGCGCCAGCTTGCGCGCCGCCGCCTGGCCCTCGGGATGGCGCAGGTCGATGGCGATGCTTTTCTTGTTGCGGTTGAACAGCGGGAAGAACCCCGCCCCCGCGCCGAGCAGGTGGCGCGTGCGGTCGCCCTCGATGGGCTCGACCTTGATGACCTCGGCGCCCAGGTCGGCCAGCACCATGCCGCAGGTGGGGCCCATGACCATGTGGGAAAACTCCACGACGCGCAGCCCCGCCAGCGGCAGGGGCGAAGAAGCGGGGGCGGGTGCGGCAGCTTGCATGGGCGGCATGGACAAGGGGGTGAACGACGGGCGCGAGCATACGCGCACACCGCGCCCAGGCGCCCAGCAGCGGCGTGGCGGGACCGCAACACTTGTTACACGCCCCCCGTATTTTTCCTAGGCAGCGCATGTGCACAGGCGCTTTGGAGCTATTAAACTTGTAGCACAACGGATTCCGGGCTATAGTCCGGCCATCCTGGCAGGCTGGGCCTGCCTGACTGCTCAACTACAACTGCGCAAGGAGAAGCGTCCATGAGCTCCAAGGAAAACGCCGCCATCAACCAGCTGTTCGAAAAGCTCGAATGCCGCTATGCGCTGCGTGTGCTGTGGGCCCTGCGCGACGGCCACCCCCAAACCTTCCGCCTGCTGCAAGACAGCGTGGGCGGCATCACGCCCAACACGCTCAACACCCGCATCAAGGAGTTGCGCGAGGCCGGTCTGGTGGACCATGGCAGCGAGGGCTATACCGTCACGCCCACCGGGCAGGACCTGCTCAAGCGCCTGTCGGACCTGCAGGCCTTCGCCACCCGCTGGGCCGGCGGTCGCACCAAGAAGTAAGCCGCCCCGCGGGCTTTCCTTCCCCAGCCCGCGCCATTGCGCGGGTTTTGGCTTTTTTGGCCACCAGGGCTCATGGCGCCTGCGCCAGCAGCTCTTTTTTCGATAGCACCAGAAAGGAATTCCCATGGCATTTACCACCACCGACTCCGGCCTGCAGTACGAAGACACGGTCGTCGGCAGCGGCGCCGAGGCCACGCGCGGCGCCCAAGTGCGCGTACACTACACGGGCTGGCTCTACAACGACGGCCAGCAAGGCGCCAAGTTCGACTCCAGCCGCGACCGCAACGACCCGTTCGTGTTTCCGCTGGGTGCCGGCATGGTCATCAAGGGCTGGGACGAAGGCGTGCAAGGCATGAAGGTGGGCGGCCAGCGCACGCTGGTCATTCCGGCCGAGCTGGGCTATGGCGCACGCGGCGCGGGCGGCGTGATTCCGCCGAACGCCACGCTGAAGTTCGACGTGGAACTGCTGGGCGTCTGACCCGCTTTTTCTCTTGCTAAGCGAACAGCGCCCGCTTGAGGCGCTCGTACTTGGCCTCGCCCACGGCCTCGCGGATCTTGGGCGCCAAGGCCACTAGGTCGTCGAAGCCGGAGGCGCCCTCCACCGCCAGGTTCAGGCGAAAGCCCTTGAGCCCCAGCGCACCGGTGAGCTCGGTGGCGATCAGGTAGGCATCCTGGTAGCGCTCCTTGGGCGAGCGCTCCGAAGCCGGCGCGGGCGCCGGCGCATCACCGGCCACCGCCGCCTGACCGGCCGCCGGTGCCAGCAGGCCTTGCTCCACCATGGCCTGCACATCGTCCCGAGTAATGCCCATGACCGCCGTGGCGGCCAGCACCTCGTCGATGCTGCGCTGGCCATCGAACAGGAGAAATGCCGAGCGCTGGCGCTGGGACAGGCTGTGGCTGCGTTCCTTGAAAGCCTGCTGCCCCTGGGCGGTTTTGACGAGTTGCATGGTGTCCTTGGCAGCGCGAAGGCGCCGCTCTACTTCGGCACAGCATGGCACAGACCGGCCCTGCGGGGGTATCGGGGTTTATCCATACGCATGCTTAGAGCGTGTTCACGATCTCGCGCGAAGGGGTGCGGGATGCGGATCGGGATGGACTGCTAGGCTCAAACCGCAGCAATAGCCTTGATATTGCGAGGATTTGCAACAACGCAGACCGCCCGATTCCGCGCTTGCACACCCGCGTGGCGATCGTGAACACGCTCTTACATCTCCAGCCGGATGGCCGGCTGGGGCGGTGGCGGCCGGGTGATGCGGCTGACCAGCAGTGCCGCCACGAACCCCGCCGGCACCCCGAAGACCCCCGCGGAAATCGGCTGGATGCCGAACCACAGCCCGCGGGCCAGCATCCACGGCGGCAGGGCGGCGCGCAGCGCGGGCACATGCGAGAGGATGTAGTACAGCACCACCGCCAGGCCCACCAGCATGCCGGCCACGGCCCCCTTGCGCGTGGTGCCGCGCCAGAAGATGCCCAGCACCATCACGGGCACGAAGGCCGACGCCGCCAGCGAGAACGAGGCCGACACCAGCGGCAGGATGTCGGACGGCTTGAGCGCCGCCACGAACGCCGCCGCCAGCGCTACGGCCAGCAGGGCGAACTTGGTGAGGATCACGCGCTGCTCGGGCGAGGTGTGGCGCGTCTTTTCCTGGAAGTACAGGTCGCGCACCAGGGCGTTGCTGATGGTGAGCAGCAAGCCGTCGGCGGTGGACAGCGCCGCCGCCAGCCCGCCCGCCGCCACGAGGCCCGAGATCACGTACGGCAGGCCGCCCAGCTCCGGCGTGGCCAGCATGATGAGGTCGGCGCCCAGGCGGATTTCGCCGAACTGCACGATGCCGTCGCCATTCACATCCTCCACCGAGAGCAGCGCCGGATCCACGCGCGCCCACTGGGCGATCCAGTTGGGCAACTGGTCGAAGTGGCTGCCCACCAGGTTGTGCATGACCTCGTACTTGACCAGCACCGCCAACGCGGGCGCGCTCACATACAGTAGGGCAATGAAGAACAGCGACCACGCCACCGACGCCCGCGCCCCCGCCACCGAAGGCGCCGTGTAGTAGCGCGTGAGCAGGTGCGGCAGCCCCGCCGTGCCCACCATCAGGCAGAACATGAGGGCCAGGAAGTTGCGTCGCGTGTCCTGGAACTCCTCGCGCTCCTTGGGCGTGCCGTCCGGGTCGCCAACGAAGGCCTGGCTGTGACGCGGCAGCCCGCCTAGCGGACGGGCGCGCTCGTAGTTCTCGACCATTTCACGCGTCCAGCGCTCGCGCGCCTGGGCCTCGTCGCGCGGCATGGACGCCAGCTCGCGGCTGGCCGCGACGATCAGGCCCACGTCGGCATTGCTGGCGCGCAGCTGGTGGATGCGCTCGCGCGCCGCTTCGCGCTCGCGTGCCAGGGCCGCGCCAACGTCGAGCAGCCGGCGCTCGTACTCCATGCCGCGCTGCAGGTAGGCGCGCACCACCTGGCGCTCGGTTTCGGACAGCAGCAGTTGCTCTTCCATCCGCTCGATCTGGCTGACCTGCTTGCCATAGACCAGCGTCGCCAGCGGCGTGCCGAGCTGCTGGTAAGCCAGCCACGACACCGGGATCAGGAACGCCAGCAGCATCACCACGTACTGCGCCACCTGCGTCCAGGTGATGGCGCGCATGCCGCCGAGGAAGGAGCACAGCAGCACGCCGCCCAGGCCGAGCATGATGCCGATCTCGAACTGCACCCCGGTGAGGCGCGAAGCGATCAGCCCCACGCCATAGATCTGCGCCACCACGTAGGTGAACGAACACAGCACGGCCGCCAGGGCCGCGATGACGCGCGGCCAGCGCCCGCCGAAGCGCACCTGGAAGAAGTCGGGGATGGTGTAGAGGTTCATCGCCCGCAGGTGCGGCGCGATGAGCATGGCCACGAGCACGAAGCCCCCGGTCCAGCCCAGCACGTAGGCCAGACCGCCGGGCTGGCCCGGCGTGCCCGAGAAGCCCTGCAAGTACAGCGCGCCGCCCAGGCTGATGAACGAGGCGGCGCTCATCCAGTCGGCGGCGGCGGCCATGCCGTTGTACATGGGCGGTATGCGCCGCCCGGCGACGTAGTACTCCTCGGCATCGGTGGTGCGGCCGTACACGCCAATGGCGGCGCAGACCATCACCATGACGAACAGGAAGATCGGCCCGATCCAGTGGCGCGACAGCCCGCGCTGCTCGGCCCAGGCCATGAGGGCCAGGAAGCCCAGCACGCCCAGGATGTACAGGCCCAGGATGCGGTGCAGGCGCCACAGGTAGGCGCGCTCCGAGGCCCGGCCCTTGTCAGCCATGGTTCAGCCGCCGCCAGTGCGCGTGGACGCCGCCTGGGCCGCGTCCTGCCGCTCGAAGCGGCTCATGGCCCAACAGTACGCGACGACGATGACCATGAAGACCAGCACCGCCCCCTGGGCGGCCATCCAGTACCCCAGCGGCCAGCCCGCGACGAGCACTTGCAGGTCGCGGGCGAAGAAGCAGGCCACGAAGGTCACCAGCACCCAGACCAGCAGCAGCCCGGCCTTGAGCCAGAGATGGCGCGCATCGTGCAGGTCGGGTGCGAAAGGCGCGCCCGGGGGCCTGCGGGTTGCCTGGATTCCTGGGGGCGCCGGTGGCGGGGGCATGGTCAGCCCGCGGCGAGCTGCTGCCAGGTGGCGATCACGCTGTCAGGGTTGAGCGAGATCGAGGCAATGCCCTCATCCGCCAGCCATTGCGCGAAGTCCGGGTGGTCGCTGGGGCCCTGGCCGCAGATGCCGACGTACTTGCCCTGCGCCTTGCAGGCCGCGATGGCGCGGCTCAGCAGGGCCTGCACGGCGGGGTCGCGCTCGTCGAAGTCGGCCGCCAGCAGTTCCAGGCCCGAGTCGCGGTCCAGGCCCAGGGTGAGCTGGGTCAGGTCGTTGGAGCCGATGGAGAAGCCGTCGAAGTACTCCAGGAAGCGCTCGGCCAGGATGGCATTGCTCGGCACCTCGCACATCATGATGACCTTGAGCTCGTTCTCGCCGCGCTGCAGGCCATGCGCCGCCAGCAGCCGGGTCACCTTGTCAGCCTGGGGCAGCGTGCGCACGAAGGGCACCATCACCTGCACGTTGGTCAGGCCCATGTCGTTGCGCACGCGCTTGAGCGCCTCGCACTCCATGGCGAAGGCTTCGCCGAAGTCCGCGCTGATATAGCGCGCCGCGCCACGGAAGCCCAGCATCGGGTTCTCTTCCTCGGGCTCGTAGCGGCTGCCGCCGATGAGCTTGCGGTACTCGTTGCTCTTGAAGTCCGACAGGCGCACGATCACCGGCTTGGGCCAGAAGGCGGCGGCGATGGTGGCCACGCCCTCGGCCACCTTGTCCACGTAGAAGGCACGCGGCGAGGCGTGGCCGCGCGCCACCGACTCGACGGCCTTCTTCAGGTCGGCATCGACGTTCGGGTAGTCGAGGATGGCCTTGGGGTGCACGCCGATGTTGTTGTTGATGATGAACTCCAGCCGCGCCAGGCCCACGCCCTGGTTCGGCAACTGGGCGAAGTCGAAGGCCAGCTGCGGGTTGCCCACGTTCATCATGATCTTGACGTCGATGGGCGGCATCTCGCCGCGCTGCACCTCGGTCACTTCGGTTTCCAGCAGGCCGTCGTAGATGCGGCCGGTGTCGCCCTCGGCGCAGCTCACGGTGACCAGCGTGCCGTCCTTGAGCTGCTCGGTGGCATCGCCGCAGCCAACCACGGCCGGGATGCCCAGCTCGCGCGCGATGATGGCCGCGTGGCAGGTGCGCCCGCCGCGGTTGGTGACGATGGCGCTAGCACGCTTCATCACCGGCTCCCAGTTGGGGTCGGTCATGTCGGTCACGAGCACGTCGCCGGGCTGCACCTTGTCCATCTCGCTGATGTTGTGCACCAGGCGCACCGGGCCGGTGCCGATCTTCTGGCCGATGGCGCGGCCCTCGGCCAGCACGGTGCCGTGGCCCTTGAGCTTGAAGCGCTGCTCGGCCTGGCCCTTGGACTGGCTCTTCACCGTTTCCGGGCGCGCCTGCAGGATGTAGAGCTGGCCGTCGGTGCCATCCTTGCCCCACTCGATGTCCATCGGACGGCCGTAGTGCTGCTCGATCACCAGCGCGTAGTGGGCCAGTTGCTCCACGTCGGCGTCGGTCAGCGAATAGCGGTTGCGCAGCTCGGTGGCCACCTCGGTGGTCTTCACCAGCTTGCCGGTGGCCTGCTTCTCCTCGGGCGAGGAGAACACCATCTGGATCAGCTTGCTGCCCAGGTTGCGGCGGATCACGGCGCGCTTGGCCGCCTTCAGCATGGGCTTGTGCACGTAGAACTCATCGGGGTTCACGGCGCCCTGCACCACCGTCTCGCCCAGGCCGTAGCTGCTGGTGATGAACACCACGTCCTCGAAGCCGCTCTCGGTGTCGATGGTGAACATCACGCCGGCCGCGCCCAGGTCGGAGCGCACCATGCGCTGCACGCCGGCCGAGAGGGCCACCACGTCGTGCGCGAAGCCCTTGTGCACGCGGTAGCTGATAGCGCGGTCGTTGTACAGCGACGCGAACACTTCCTTCATCTTGTGCAGCACGTCCTCGATGCCGACCACGTTCAGGAAAGTCTCCTGCTGGCCCGCGAAGGAGGCGTCCGGCAAGTCCTCGGCCGTGGCGGAGGAGCGCACGGCGAAGCTGGCCTGTGCGTTGCCCGCCGACAGCGTGGCGAAGGCGTCGCGCACGGCCTTTTCCAGGTCGGCGGGGAAGGGCTGGGCCTCGACCCAGCCGCGGATCTCGGCCCCGGCCTCGGCCAGCGCGCGCACGTCCTCGGTATCGAGCGCCGCCAAGCGCTGGCTGATGCGCTCGGCCAAGCCCTCGTACTGCAGGAATTCGCGGAACGCGTGCGCCGTAGTGGCAAAGCCCGTGGGCACGCGCACGCCCTGGGGCAGTTGGGAGATCATTTCGCCAAGGCTGGCGTTCTTGCCGCCAACGACCTCGACGTCGCTCATTCTCAGGTTCTCAAACGGTACGACCAGGGCGGTCGCCTCGAAGCGTGCAGACATGGGAAAGCTCCAGAAGTTAAAAAACCGGCCTTGCGCCCACCCGCGCGCTGGGGCGGATGCACGCGCATGTGCAGGGCCAGGCTTTGCTGTTCTGGTTGTAGGCGGCCGCTGCACATGGTGGGAATTTGGGAATAATGGGCGCCATTCTATGCCGCAGCCCCCAGGCCCACCGGCCGCTCTTTCGTCCTCCGTCCCCGTCCCGCCCATGCGCACCGTCTTTTTCATCTCCGATGGCACCGGCATCACCGCCGAGACTTTTGGCAACGCCATCCTGGCCCAGTTCGAACTCAAATCGCGCCATGTGCGCCTGCCTTTCGTGGACACCGTGGACAAGGCCCACCAGGCCGTGCGCCAGATCAACCACACCGCCGAACTGGAGGGCCGCAAGCCCATCGTCTTCACCACGCTGGTGAACATGGAGGTGCTGCAGGTCATCCAGGGCGGCTGCAAGGGCATGCTGCTGGACATGTTCGGCACCTTCGTGCACCCGCTGGAGCAGGAGCTGGGCATCAAGTCGCACCACCGCGTTGGGCGCTTTTCCGACGTAACCCGCTCCAAGGAATACACCGACCGCATTGAGGCCATCAACTTCAGCCTGGACCACGACGACGGCCAGAGCCACCGCGACCTGGCCGGGGCAGACGTGATCCTGATCGGCGTCTCGCGCAGCGGCAAGACGCCCACCAGCCTGTACCTGGCGATGCAATGCGGCCTGAAGGTGGCCAACTACCCGCTGATTCCCGAGGACTTCGAGCGCCGCCAGTTGCCTCCGGCGCTGGTGCCCTACCGCGCCAAGATCTTCGGGCTGACCATCCAGCCCGAGCGGCTGAGCGAAATCCGCAACGAACGCCGCCCCAACTCGCGCTACGCCAGCCTGCAGAACTGCCGCCACGAAGTCAGCGAAGCCGAGGCCATGATGCGCCGCTCGGGCATTCGCTGGCTCTCCACCACCACCAAGAGCATCGAAGAGATCGCCACCACCATCCTGCAGGAAGTACGGCCGGAGCGGCTGGTGTACTGAGAACGTGTTCACGATCTCCACGCGGGTGTGCGGGCGTGATCGTGAACACGCTCTGAGGGACAGCAGTCGCTCCGCTGCGCTTATTTCTCGTACCAGTTCCGTGTCCGGTTCACGACGCGCACCACCAGCAGCATGGCCGGCACCTCGATCAGAACGCCCACGACGGTGGCCAAGGCCGCGCCCGACTGCAAGCCAAACAAGCTGATGGCGGCAGCCACGGCCAGCTCGAAAAAGTTGGACGCCCCGATCAGGGCCGAAGGGCAGGCAATTTCGTGCTTTTCGCCGACCGCCCGGTTAAGCCCGTACGCCAGCGCCGCGTTGAAGAACACCTGGAGCAGGATCGGCACGGCCAGGAGAGTGATCACCAGCGGCTGCTGCAGGATCGCGGCGCCCTGAAAAGCGAACAGCAGCACCAAGGTTGCCAGGAGCGCGGCCATCGACCACGGGCCCATCCTCCGAAGCACCCGGTCGAAAGAAGCCTGGCCCCTGGTCAGAAGCTTGCGGCGCAGCCATTGCGCAGCGATCACCGGCGCCACGATGTAGAGCAGCACCGACACCAGCAGCGTCGCCCATGGAACAGTGATGGCCGACAGGCCCAGCAAGAGGCCCACCAGCGGCGCAAAGGCCACGATCATGATCGCGTCGTTGAGCGCTACCTGCGAGAGCGTGAACGGCGGATCGCCGCCGGTGAGGCGGCTCCAGACGAACACCATCGCCGTGCATGGTGCCGCAGCCAGGAGGATCAGGCCGGCAACGTAGCTGTCGATCTGCCCCGCCGGAAGCCACGGCGCAAACACCTGGCGAATGAAGATCCAGCCCAGCAGGGCCATGGAAAACGGCTTCACGAGCCAGTTCACGAACAGCGTGACCGCAATGCCCTTCATGTGGTTGCGTACCTCGCCGAGTGCGCCGAAGTCCACCTTGACCAGCATGGGAATGACCATCACCCAGATCAGCAGGCCCACCGGCAGATTGACCCGCGCCACCTCCAGGGCCCCAACCGCCTGAAACAGGCCCGGAAACAGATGGCCTAGGGCGATGCCGGCTACGATGCACAGGAACACCCAGACCGAGAGGTAGCGCTCGAAACCGCCCATGACCGGGCCGCCCGCCTTTGCGGCGGCTTTATCACAAGATGGCTGCATGATTTTCAGTGCGCCGCGAGTTCGCGCGCCGTGCCTTGCAGCACGGCCTTCTGCAGCCTGTCCGCCGGCAAGTTCACCAGCAGGTCCAGACGGCGGCGCAGCAGGTGCATGGTGTGCCGGAAAGCTTCGAGCCTGGCCTCTGGCGGCGCATCGCCCTCTGACGGGTCGGCCACGCCCCAATGCGCTGTGGCTGGATGGCCCGGCCAGATGGGGCACATTTCCCCTTTGGCGCTGTCGCACACCGTGATGACCAGGTCCATCCGCGGCGCATCCGGCCGCGCGAACTCGTCCCAGCTCTTGCTGCGCAGCCCGTCCACAGGCACCCCTGCGCGCTGCAGCACCTGCAGGCCCAGGGGATTCGGCCGCTGATTCCCCCGCGGGCTGCTGCCTGCCGAATAGGCCCTGAAACGGCCTTGGCCCAGGTGGTTGAGCAAAGCCTCGGCCAGGATGCTGCGGGCGGAATTGTGCGTGCACAGAAACAGCACGTTCAAGGGTTCGGATATATCGGCCATGGTGAATTGACGCAGAGTACTTGGCTGCTCAGCAGTTGCATGCAGCAGCCGGGACAGGGCTGCAAGGGGCGCCTTGGCAGCAGTTTTCAGTGAGGTAGCCGAGCAGGTCGTTCATGGCATCGAACGAGGCACGGTAAACCAGATTGCGTCCCTGGCGCTCCTGGCTGATCAGGGCGGCATTCGCCAACTCCTTGAGATGAAAAGACAAGGTGTTGGCAGCCACGCCCAGTTGCTCGGCCAGGACGCTCGGCGTCAAGCCTTCGGGGCCGGCGACAACCAGCGCGCGAAAGGCACGCAAGCGAACCTCCTGTGCGAGGGCCGCGAGGGAGCGGATGACTTGGGGTTCCTTCATATTTCAATAATTCAATGTTTATCGAATTATTACACAAAAGAAGGCCGCACTGACCATCGCCAGATTGCCATCAACTCCTGAATCGATAGCTGCCAGCGCTTTTCCCACAAGCCTTTGAGCCTGATTTCGCCTGATAAAACTGCCAGCCCACGCGGGGGCTGGCGCCCCCTCGCATCACTTCACCACAAAGCGCACATTCGCCGCCTTGCGGCCTGGCAGCGTCACCAGCGCCACCACCTTGGTGCCTGGCGCCACCTTGAATGCGCCCTGAGCTTCCAGCGTGCCCGCGCCGGCAGAGGCCAGCGTGGCTTCGGTTTTCTCGCTGCCGTTCAGCAGCGTGAGTTTGGCGCTGGCGCCCTCGGTCCTGGCGGGCTGGCCGTGGTCGCTCAGGTACAGGGTGATGCGCCCGGGCTGGGCCACCAGCTCATAGTCCACGTCGGCGGCCTGGGCCACCACGCCGCCATGCCGTGGCGCGGTGGCGTGGCTGTCGCCATGGGCGTGGGCAGGCAGGGCGGCGCCCAGGACGAGTGCGAGGGCGAGAGCCGAGAGGGCCGCCAGGGCGGCGCGTGTGGAAGCGAAGTTCATGGGAACAGTCCTTTCATGTGAAACAAGGCAAGCCATCAGAACGCCTCGGCGCTGTCGTGGTTCAGCAGCCGCTCGGCATCGCGGCGGCCAAAGAGCCAGAACAGGGCCGGGGTGAGGAAGGTGTCGAGTAAGGTGGAGCTGATGAGGCCCGAGAAGATCACCACGGCCACCGGGTGCAGGATCTCGGTGCCGGGGCGTTCGGCCTCGAACAGCAGCGGCGCCAGCGCGAAGGCCGTGACCAGCGCGGTCATGAGCACCGGGCTGAGCCGCTCCAGCGAGCCGCGCAGGACCATGGCGTGGTCGAACCCCTCGCCCTCGGCGCGCATCAGGTTCAGGTAGTGGCTCACCTTCAGGATGCCGTTGCGCACCGAGATGCCCGCCAGCGTGATGAAGCCGATCAGCGCCGCCACCGACAGCGGTTGCCCCGACACCCACAGCCCCAGCACCGCCCCCACCAGCGCCAGCGGAATGTTGGCCATGATGAGCAGCGACAGCCGCGCCGACTGGTAGCGCGTGTACAGCACGGTGAACATCAGCGCCAGCGACACGAGGGACAGCAGCCCCACCAGGCGGCTGGCCTCCTCCTGCGCCTGGAACTGGCCGCCCAGGGTGATGAAGTAGCCCTCAGGCAGCGGCGTTTGCGCCACCACCTGGCGGATGTCGGCCACCACCTCGGACAGCGCCCGCCCCTGCGCGTTGGCCGAGAGCACGATGCGCCGGCGGCCGTCGTCGCGGCTGATCTGGTTCGGGCCGTCGCCCTCCTCGATGCGTGCCAGGCGCGCCAGCGGCACGCGGCCCCGGGGCGTGTCCAGCAGCAGTTGCCGCAGGCCTTCGAGCGAGCGCGCGCTATCGGGCAGGCGCACCACCAGGGCAAAGCGGCGCCCGCCCTCCACCACCTGCCCGACCTTCTCGCCCTCCACCAGGGTCTGCAGCATGGCCAGCACCTGGGCGGCGCTCACGCCGTACTGGGCGGCGGCGTCGTAGTCCACGCGCACCGTTACCTGCGGGGCCAGCACCTGCTTTTCCACCTCCAGGTCGGCCAGGCCCGGCACGCCCGCCAGGCGCGCGCGCAAGGCCTCGGCCTGGCCGCGCAGGGTGTCCAGGTCTTCGCCGAAGAGCTTGATGGCGATTTGCGAGCGCACGCCCGAGAGCATGTGGTCGATGCGGTGCGAGATGGGCTGCCCCATCGAGATCGCCACCGGCAGCGGCGCCAGGCGGGCGCGGATGTCGGCCTGCACCTCGGCCATGCCGCGGCGCATTTGCGCGGCGGGCAGCAGGCCCACGTCCAGCTCGCTCACGTGCACGCCCTCGGCGTGCTCGTCCAGCTCGGCGCGGCCGCTGCGCCGGCCCACGTGCGTGACCTCGGGCACCGCGCGCACCAGGCGCTCGGCCTGGCGCGCCACGGCCGTGGATTCAGCCAGCGTCACGCCCGGGTTCAGGCGCAGGCCCACCAGCAGCGTGCCCTCGTTGAACGGCGGCAGGAACGTGGTGGGAAACAGCGGCACCGATGCCGCCGCCAGCGCCACGGCCGCCGCCCCGGCGGCCACGGCCGCGCGCGGGCGTTCCAGCACCGCCTGCAGGGCGCTGCGGTAGCGCGCCTTGAGCCAGGCCAGCAGGCGCGTGTCGCCGTGGTCCAGGTGCTTCATGCGCGGCAGCAGGTACAGCGCCAGCACCGGCGTGACGGTGACCGACACCAGCAGCGACGCCAGCGTGGAGACGATGAAGGCCACGCCCAGGGGCACGAACAGCCGCCCCTCGATGCCCGGCAGCGCGAACAGCGGCAGGAACACCAGCACGATGATGGCCGTGGCGTAGACGATGCCCGAGCGCACTTCCAGCGACGCCAGCTTCACCACCTCCAGCGGGTGCAGCCGCGCGCCGGTGTGGCGGCTGCGGTCGAGCTTGAGGCGGCGCAGCACGTTCTCCACGTCCACCACGGCGTCGTCCACCAGGCCGCCGATGGCAATGGCCAGGCCGCCCAGGGTCATGGTATTGATCGACAGCCCGAAGTAGCGGAACACAAGCGCCGTCAGGAAGATGGACACGGGAATGGCCGTGAGCGCAATCACCGTGGGCCGCAGCGTGCCCAGGAACACGAACAGCACCACCGCCACGAACACCGAGGCGCCGATGAGCTTGCCCTGCAGCGTGTGCACCGAGGCCTCGATGAAGCTCGCCTGGCGGAACGTGACGCGCGGCGCCTGCATGCCGCTGGGCAGCGTCTTGGCCAGGTCGGCCAGCGCGGCCTCGATGCGCCCGGTCAGCGCAATGGTGTCGGCCGTGGGCTGCTTCTGGATGCCCAGGATCACCGCCGGCCCGCCCTCGAAGCCCGCGTCGCCGCGCCTGGTGGCGGCGGCGAACGTCACCTCGGCCACCTGGCGCAGCAGCACGCTCTGGCCGCCGCGCGCACCCACGGACAGGTTCTGCAGGTCTTCCAGCCGGGCGGTGCGGCCCAGGTGGCGGATCAGTACCTCGCGCCCGTTGCGCTCCAGAAAGCCGCCCGAGGTGTTCGCCGAAAACCCCTTGAGCGCCGCCGTGAGCTGCTCGGGCGTCACGCCCAGCTGCGCCATGCGCACGGTGTCGGGCTGCACCTGGAACTGGCGCACCTCGCCGCCAATCGGGATGACCTGCGCCACCCCGGCAATCGACAGCAGGCGCGGGCGCAGCACCCAGTCGGCGTACTCGCGCACGGCCATGGGCGTGGTGCGCGCCTCATCGATCGGGATGGCCACCATCATGATCTCGCCCATGATGGAGCTGACCGGCCCCATGCGCGGCGCGGCGCCGGGCGGCAGGCCCTCTTCCATCGACGACAGGCGCTCCGACACCATCTGGCGCGCGCGGAACAGGTCCACGCTCCAGTCGAAGGTGACGTAGATGAACGACAGCCCGGCGCTCGACGTGGAGCGCACGCTCTCCACGCCGGGCAGGCCGTTCATGCTGGTTTCCAGCGGGAAGGTGATGAGCTGCTCCACCTCCTCCGCCGCCATGCCCCCGGCCTCGGTCATCACCGTGACGGTGGGCTTGTTGAGGTCGGGAAACACATCCACCGGCGTGCGCGACAGCGTGTACGCGCCGTAGGCCATCAGTACCGCCGCCGCCATCAGCACCAGCAGCCGGTGGGCCAGGCTTTTTTCTAGCAACCACTTGAACATGCGGCACTCCTCAACGGACTTGGTTGATGAGCGAAGCCGCCTCGGTGGCTACGCGCTCGCCCGCATGCAGGCCCGAGGTCACGGCCACAAGCACGCCATCCAGCGGCACATGGCGCACCACGCGCGGCGCGAAGCGCTCGGGCGCGGTCTTGACCCAGACGATGCTCTGGTTCGCCGCATTGCGCTGCAGCGCCGCCACCGGCACCGCCATGCCGGCCACGCGGGCGCGGGTTTGCGCCACCACGCGCACCGGCTGGCCCAGGGCCAGGGTGGCCAGGGCCTGCCCATCGGCCGTGAACGACAGGGGCAGCGCCTGCTCGCGCAGGCTGCGCGCCGCGCCGAGGAAACGCAGCGGCAGCGCCTGCCCGCCCAATGCCAGGTGGGCGCTGGCGATGTCCTGCGCCTGCGCCGGGTCGTAGGCCAGGGCCTCGATGCGCAGGTGGCGCGGGTCCACCACCTCGAACACCAGCTCGCGCGCGTCCACCACCTGCCCGGCCACGGCGTTGGCCGAGGCGATGACGCCGCTGGCCGGGGCCACCAGGGCGTCGCGCTGCTGCAGCCCGGCACCCACGGCGGCCAGGCGCTGGGTCAGGCTTTGCAGCTCGGCTTCGGCGGCCTCGATGTCCTTGCGCGCCACGGTGTCGGCCAGCGCCTGCAGGCGGGCCACGCGCTGGCGCGCCAGGCCCTGGGCGGCGCGCAGCTCGGCCTGCTGCGCCAGTTGGTTGGAGCGCTCGATGGCGCCCGCCGTGGGCACCACGTAGGCCAGCACCTCGCCCTTGCGCACGGCCTGGCCCAGCACCGGCAGGCCGCGCGGGCCGGCCTCCAGCCGCCCGGCCAGGGTGGCCTGCACCTTGCCGCCGGCATTCGGGTCCATGGCCACGGTGCCCGCCAGCTCGAAGGCCTGCGGGTGCTCGCCCGCCTGCACGGGCAGCGTGCGCACGCCCAGTTGGTGCTGCGCGGGCTTGGGCAGGAATACGCTGCCGTCGGGCAGGCGGCGCGGCCCGTCGCCACCCACAGCGGCGGGGGCGTCGTCATGGCCCTCGTGCGCGGGCGCGGCCAGCGGCAGGGCCACGGCCAGGGCAGCCAGCAGCCAGACGGCGAGGCGGTGGTTGCGGCGCGTCATGCGGCACCTCCGGCGCGAACAGTGGCCTGGGGAGCGGCGCGGCGGCGGTCCCTCCACGCCCATAACGCGGCGCCCAGCGCCGCCAGGGCCCCTGCAGCGCCGGCCAGCCAGCGCATGCGGGGGCTGCCCCCTAGGGCCGCAGCGGCGGCGGGGGCGTGCCAGTCCAGTGCGCCGGCCAGCAGGTCGGTGTCGTCGCCCGCGACCACGGTGGCGGTCACCGGCAGGCTGCCGTCGGCCAGCGGCGCGGCCAGTTCGGCGCGGTATTCGCCTTCGCCCACGGGGGTGACGGCCAGGCGCTGGCCGGCCAGTTCCAGCTCCAGTTGCGCGCCGGGCACGGGGCGGTTGTCGTCGGCCCGGTCGAGGTACAGGGCCAGGGTATGGCCGTTGACCACGCCCACCAGCTCGAACAGCTCGGAGGCCAGGGCAAAGCGCGGCGCGGCCTCGGTGGGCGCAGCGGCGGGAGCGTCGTCATGCCCTTCGTGGGCCCGTGCGGCCAGCGGTGCCAGGCCCAGCAGCAGGGCCAGAAAAGGGGCCAGGAGAGAGGCCGGTAAAGCGGCCAGGACGTTTCGGTGTTGCATGGTGATTCTCTGCAATCTCACAAAATGAACTACGTTTTTGATAGCTGCCAGCGCTTGCCATACAAGGGCTGGAGCCCGTTTTTTCTTGAAATCCGGCAGCGTGCTCACTGCGGCAGCAGGCCCAGCGCCTGGCGCAGCGCCGAGAGCGCCGCCGCCGCTTCGATGCGTGCGCGGGCCAGTTGGCGCTCGGCCTGGGCGGCGTCCTGCTCCACGCGCAGGCGCGTGGGCCAGTCGGCCTCGCCCAGGGCAAAGGCCTTGGCCACGAAGCCGCGCGTGGCGCGCGCCAGCTCGGCGTGGCGGGCCATGGCCTCGCGCTGCGCCGTGGCAGCGCGCACGCGCGCCTGGGCGGCCTGGATGTCGGCCCCCAGGCGCTCGCGTTCGCGCTCGGCGCGGGTTTCCAGCTCCAGCGCCTGGGCCAGGGCCGCCGCCTCGCGCGCCTGGGCGCGCACGCCCGCGCCCAGCGGCAGGCGCACGCCCAGCGTGATGGACTGCTGGTAGCGCTCGTCCGCCGTGCCGCGCTCGCGCGCCGCCGAGAGCGACAGCTCCGGGTTGGCGCGTCCCTGCACCGCCACCAGATCGGCCTGGCGCCGCGCCACGCGGGCCTGGTGCAGCCAGTCGGCCAGCGCCGGGTGCGCCTCGGGCACGGGCAGCGGCAGCGCCAGCGAAGGCGCCGGGCTGGGCTCGGGCTCAGGCTCGGTGCCGGCCACCGCCGGCGCATCGGGCGCCGACGGCACCGGCGCGCCCGCCAGGGCCTGCAGCGCGAGCCGCGCGGCGTCGCTGGCGCCCTGGGCCTCGGCCAGCAGCGCCTGGGCCTGGGCCACGCCCGCCTCGGCCTGGAAGTGCTCGGAGCGCGCCATGTCGCCCGCCTGGTAGCGGCGCGCCACGTCGGCGGCCAGGGCCTGGGCGCTGGTCCGCTGGCTTTGCGCCTGCGCCAGGTCGCTGCGGGCGCGCTGCCAGCCCCACCAGGCCTCGCGCACGCGCGCTGCCAGCTCCAGTTGGGCGGCCTGGGTGCGGCTTTGGGCGGCTTCGAGCGCGGCGTCGCCCAGGGCGGCCTTGCGGGCGCGCTCGCCCGGCAGCCACAGCGGCAGCACCACACCCACGGTGGTCTCGCGCGCGCCCTGGCGGCTGCCGATGCGGTCGGTCTTGGCCTGCAGATCCAGCGCGGCGGGCTCGGGCGTCCAGGCGTCGGCGCTGTCGCGCTCGGCCTGCGCGGCCTGGCGGCGCAGCTGCTGGGCCTGGGCTTCGGGCTGGCGCTGCCAGGCCTGGGCAAACAGCGCGGGCAAATCGGGCGCGGCAGGCGCCGGGGCGGTTTGCGCCATGGCGGCCGTGGCGCCCCCTGTCAGTGCCCAGGCGCACGCCCAGGCCAGGGCCCCGAGGCGGGGCCGGAATATCGTTCGGTGAAAAGGCATCCGATGTTTCTCCGATGGCAAAGCCATGGGGTGAAAACCGGCAAGACAGGGTGCGCCGCGCCACCAGGGCGCACAGGCGTCACACGCGAAGGGAATGGGGCTGCCCTGCCCCGCTGGCCTTGCCGCTCAGGCAGGGGCGCGCCAGTTGGGGCGCTCGGGGCGATGCGGGCTGGGCGGCTGCAGCAACGGCAGCACGAAAGGGGCGGGACGGGTGCCGGCAAGGCGCAGCGGCGGCGCCACGGCATCCATGTGCAGGGCATTGCCCATGCCATGGCAGGCATGGCAGTCCATGTCGGCGCCGGCCTTGGCGGCGCTGGCGCCCGCGCCATCGGCATGGCCATCATGGTGCTGGTGCACATGGTGGCCGAAATGCGCCGCCGAATGTGCCACCGAAGGCGCCGCCTCATGCGTGCAATAGCTTGCCGCCACCGCCCAGACGGACTGGAGCGGCAGGAAAGCCAGGAGCAGGAGGACAAGCAGGCGGCGCATGGGAAGCGGCATTCTATGCCCAGGCGCCGCCCATGCCCGCATGGCCGTGCCGTTGCGGCGGTCTATTGCAGCCTGCCGGGCGCGCTGTGCCACAGCACGCGCGGGTCTCCCGCCGCCGCCTCGCTCCAGGGCTGGCCCCAGCGCTCGCGCAGGCTGGCCAGCATGGTGCGGAAGTGCGGCGTCAGCGTGGAGAGCCCGGACAGGTTGTCCAGGTTGGCGACGATCTTGGCGCGCAGGGCGTCGCGCTGCATGCCGCCCGCCTGGGCAAAGCCGGTCATCAATGCGAGCGTGCCGGCCATCAGCGCCTCGGCGCACGGCAGGCTGTACTCCTCGTCGTGGGAGGACGGAACGGGGTGGGAGGGATGGGTCATGAGAGTCGTCTTTCCGAAGGGGGCGGCAAGCCTCGCCGCACGGGCATGGGGCGATATTACATGAGAAGCATTCTCAATAAAAGCCACCGCGACACGAACCAGAACGGACAGCCGAGCACTTTACAAGGAATAAAAGACAAATCATTCTCATTTGAATTAATATAATTATTTGCCTTTCATCAAACCCACTTTGCCTTCATGCCATGAAGCCTTTGCCTTCCCGCCCGCCGCTCTGGCTTCTTTCCTCCCTGCTGGCCGCCCTGCCCGTCCATGCGCAGGAAGCCGGCGCCGAACACACCCTCAAGCCCACGGTCATCACGGCCACGCGCACCGAGCGCGCGCTGGATGACGCCCCCGTGCGCACCGAGGTGGTCACGCGCGAGGAAATCGAGCGCACGCATGCGCGCACGCTCAAGCAGGCGCTGGAGAACGTGCCCGGCCTGCAGTTGCGCGAGGTGCTGGGCAAGTCGGGCTACGAGCTGTCGCTGCAGGGCCTGAGCGCCGACCAGGTGCTGGTGCTGATCGACGGCCTGCCGATCACCGCCAGCACCAGCTCCACCGTGGACCTGGGCCAGTACCTGCTGAGCGACGTGGAACGCATCGAGGTGGTCAAGGGGGCCAGCTCGG
>Ga0222427_100974_pt1 | contig 19397 bp, 14 predicted proteins | sample 2B20Ametagenome_FD_182890 | JGI IMG/M metagenome (GOLD analysis project Ga0222427, IMG submission 182890) | Enriched microbial communities from leaf-cutter ant dump, University of Wisconsin, Madison, United States - 2B20A (version 2) | ecosystem: Environmental > Terrestrial > Nest > Insects nest...
ATTCGGTCACGTGGTTCAGCGGCAGGATGAAGGTTTCCTCGCCCACGCGCACCGACATGCCGTCCAGGATCGCCAGCGTCAGCGGCAGCACGATGCGCGTCGTGGTGCCGTTGCCCGGCTCGCACGACAACTGCACGTGGCCGCCCATGTCCTGGATGTTCCGGCGCACCACGTCCATGCCCACGCCGCGGCCGGAGATGTCCGTGACCTTCTCCGCGGTGGAGAAGCCCGGCGCGAAAATCAGTTGCCAGATCTCGTCGTCCGGCGAATTCTCGTTGACCGGCAGGCCCTGGGCGATCGCCTTCTTGAGGATCTTCTCGCGGTTCAGCCCGGCGCCGTCGTCGCTCACCTCGATCACGATGTTGCCGCCGTTGTGCTGGGCCGACAGCACCAGTTGTCCGACCGGATCCTTGCCGGAAGCGACGCGCTTTTCAGGCGTCTCGATGCCGTGGTCCAGGCTGTTGCGCACCAGGTGGGTCAAGGGATCGATGATGCGCTCGATCAGGCTCTTGTCCAGCTCGGTCGCGCGGCCGTAAGTCTGCAGCTCGATCTGCTTGCCCATCTTGCCGGCGATGTCGCGCACCAGGCGGGGGAAGCGGCTGAACACGTAGTCCATCGGCATCATCCGGATGGACATGACCGCTTCCTGCAGGTCGCGGGCGTTGCGCTCCAACTGTTCCATGCCGTTGAGCAGGCGGTCGTGCAGCACGGGATCCAGCGTGGACGCGGTCTGCGCCAGCATGGCCTGCGTGATGACGAGTTCGCCCACCAGGTTGATCACCTGGTCGACCTTTTCGACGCCCACGCGGATCGAGGTGGATTCCTTGTCCACGTGCGCGGGAGCCGCCGGCCGGGCCGCGCGCGCGGCCTGCGTGATGGCCTCGGCGGCCGCGGCCGATTCCGCGACGGCGGGCGCCGGGGCGGCTGCGGCCGGCGCGGGAGCCGGGGCCGCGGGCTCGGGCGCCGCGGCCGGGGCGCCGGCCGCCGGAGCGCCGGCCGCCGGGGCTGCCTCGCGGGCGATGCTCAACTGGTCGCCGTCGACGATGAAGCAGCACACCGCCTCGATGTCGTCCGCCGTGCAGGTGCTGTCCATCCACACGGTCAGGGCGCCATCGGCGCGTTCGCTGGCCGTGACGGTGCCCAGGTTGCCCATTTCCTCGAGCAGGGACGCGGCGTCCTTGTCGGACACTTTGGTGATCCGCACGCGCAGCGGCACGCTGCCGGCTTCCGCGGGGGCCGCTTCCCGCGCGGCCTGCACGGGGGCCGGCGGCACGGGCGCCGGGGCCGCCGCCACCGGAGCGGCGGCCGGAGCCGGAGCCGGCGTGGGGGCCGGAGCCGCCGCGGCGGGATCTTTATGCTCCAGCGCAAGCTGCCTCAACACGGCGCAGATACGCTCAAACACGGCTTCATCGGGCTCTTCGGAGGCCCTGTAGGCATCCAGCTGGCTTTTGAGCACGTCTTTCGTTTCCAAGAAAATATCAATCATGTCCGTGCGCAGCGCCATTTCGCCGCGGCGGATCGCATCCAGGAGGTTCTCGAGCAGGTGGGTCGTGCCCGCCAACTGCGTGAAGCAGCCGAAGGTCGCCGCGCCGCCCTTGATCGAATGGGCCGCGCGGAAGATGGCGTTGAGCTGTTCGATGTCGGGCGCGCCCACATCCAGCTCAAGCAGCAATTGCTCCATCTGCGCGAGCAGCTCGTCCGCCTCGTCGAAAAAGGTCTCGTAAAACTGACTGAGGTCCAAACCAGAACTCATGACCCGTACGCCTTCATAAATGAACCTGCTTACGCGCCGGCCTGCTCATCGAGCAGTTCGGACGCCAATTCCACCAGCACATCGGGGTCGACCGGCTTGGAAAGCCAGCCACAAACGCCCAGATCCCGGGCAGCCATCTTGCTGTCCACGTCGTCTTCGGTGGTCAGAACCAGCACCGGCACATCCAGGTACTGGTCGTCCTCGCGCAAACCCTGGATCAGCTCCAGGCCGCCCATGACGGGCATGTTCCAGTCGCTTACCACCAGGTCCACCGGATGGCGCTTGGCCATGTCCAGCGCTTCCTGGCCGTTGCCGGCCGTCAAGACCTTCCATCCCGCGCCCGTCAACGTCGCCTGGACGATCATCCGCATCGTCGCCGAATCGTCCGCCACCAGAATCGTTGCAGCCATTGCTATCGAACCCCTTCGGCGGACGGGTTGCCCTCCGTCTCGCCTGGTTTGGTTGCCGTCGCGGCCTGGACCGCCCCTCGGGCCTCGTCCACTGCCGTTCCCACCTCGCGGGCATCCCTGGCCGAGACATCCGCGGCGGCGGCGTTCTCGCTTTCGATGCGCCGCTGGGTGCTCAGATTGAGCACCACGAGGCTGATACGCCTATTAACGGCCGCATACGGATCATCTTTAACGAGGCTCATGCTGGAGGACAGGCCCTGGATGCGCATGACCTTGCTTTCGTTCATTCCGCCGGCCACCAGCTCCTGCCGCGACGCGTTGGCGCGGTCGGCCGACAGTTCCCAGTTGCTGTAGGCCCGCTCGCCGCGCGCATACTGCGACGCGTCCGTATGGCCCGAGATGCTGACCTTGTTGGGCAGCTCGTTCAGGACCGGCCCCAATTCCCGCAGGATGTCGCGCATATAGGGCTGCACTTCGGCGCGGCCGGTGGCGAACATCGGGCGGTTCTGGTTGTCGATGATCTGGATGCGCAGGCCTTCGGTCGTCAGGTCGATCAGGAGCTGGGGCCGGAAGCTCTTCAGCACCGGGCTGGTCTCGATGACGTTCTCGAGGCGCTTTTTCAGGTTTTCCAGGCGATGCTGCTCGCGGCGCTCCGCGTCGCCCATGGGCTGGGACTCGACCCGGTTGCCCTGCCCGCGGCGCACGTCGCCGTCGCTGCGCAAGGGATCCTGCCCGCCGCCGGGCACCGCGCTGGTCTCGGCCGAGCTGCTGGGCCCGCCCGTGATGGCCACGCGCAGGGGCATGCGGAAATACTCCGCGATCCCCTTGAGCTCTTCGCGCGGGACCACGCTGATCAGCCACATCACCAGGAAAAACGCCATCATCGCGGTGATGAAGTCGGCGTAGGCGATCTTCCAGCTTCCTCCGTGGTGTGCGCCGCCGTGGGCCTTTTTGCGGCGGATGACCACACGGTGATTGTTTACCGTGCTCATGGACCGCTCCGTCAGGCCCGGCCGGTGGTGGCCGACTTGGCTTGCCGGACGTGCTCTTCCAGCTCACCGAAGGTCGGGCGCACCGCCGAGAACAGCACCTTGCGGCCGAACTCCACCGCCAGTTGCGGCGGATAGCCGTTCATGCTGGCGAGCAGCGTGGTCTTGATGCATTCCAGCACCTTCGTGGCTTCGTCGCTGCGGCGCTCGATGCGCGAGGCCAGCGGCCCCACGAAACCGTAGGCCAGCAGAATGCCCAGGAAGGTGCCCACCATGGCCTTGGAAATCAGGTCGCCCAGGATCGCGGGAGGCTGGTCCACGGCGGCCAGCGCCTTGATCACGCCGAGCACCGCGGCCACGATGCCGAATGCCGGCAGGCCGTCGGCCATCTGGTGCAAGGCGCGCGCGGGGACTTCGCGCTCGTGGCGGTAGGTTTCGATCTCCTCGTCCATGAGCGTCTCGATTTCGAAGGAGCTCATGTTGCCGCTGATCATGATGCGCAGGTAGTCCGTGATGAACTCCATGAGCTTCGCGTCCTTGGCGATGCGGGGATATTCGCTGAAGATCGGGCTGGATTCGGGGTCTTCGATGTGCGATTCGATCGCCATCAGGCCCTCGCGGCGCGCCTTGTTCAGCAGCACGTACAGGAGCGCCATCAGCTCCATGTAGACGTCCTTGCCGTAGCGCGAGCTTTTCAGCGCGTCGGGCAGCGCCGACTTCACCAGCATCAGCGACTTCTTGCTGTTGCTGGCAAGAAAGGCGCCGAAGGCGGCGCCGAAGATCAGCGTAAGCTCGAAGGGCTGGTAGAGCGCGCCCAAGTGGCCGCCCAGCGCGATGAAGCTGCCGACGACCGACACGGCCACCACGAGAAAACCGATAACAATCAACACATCAGGCCCCTGCCAACGAAGTATAAAAATGCCCCCACGCCGCGCCTTCGGCTTGCTGCCCCCCAAGGGGGCTTTTTGCCTTGGGGCGGCCCGGCGGCAAAAATGCCCCCCACGCCGCGCCTCCGGCTTGCTGCCCCCCCCCCAAGGGGGCTTTTTTGCCTTGGGGCGGCCCCACGGCAAAACACCGGCGTCAATGATCCCCTGTTCCCCCAGTCCCAAAAAGGCGGGTTACGGGGAGTTTTCCAGGGCTTTTGATGTATTTGGAACCCGCCGGTCAGGGCCGGACGGCGTTCTCGGCAGACGCGGTGCGCGCGCCGGCGCGCGCCTTGGCCGCAGCGCGCGTCTTGCCCGCGCGGGGTGGCGGCCGGCAGATCGCGCACACGAAATCCGATTGGGGATCGTGGGCGTGGGCGATGAAATGGCCACCGCACTGCCGGCAGGCGGACAGTTGCAGCATGCCGCTATCGAAGAAACGCACCAGCATCCAGGCGCGGGTGAAGCTCAGGACCGGCTCGGCCGATTCCGAGGAATCCATGCCGGCGTTCTCGAGATAGAGGCGGTAGGCGTCGATCGTGGCGCGTATGCCCTTGCTGCTGGTGCGCGTGTTCAGGAACGAATACACGTTGTAGAACAGCGACGAGTGGATGTTCGGCAGCCAGGTCATGAACCAGTCCACCGAAAAAGGCAGCATGCCCTTGGGCGGCGAGCAGCCGCGTATTTCGCGGTACAGGCGGGCCAGGCGGTCGTGGCTGAGGCTGGTTTCAGCCTCCAGCACCTGCAGCCGGGCGCCCAGCGTGATCATGGAGCTGGCAAGCAGGATGTCGTCCGCTTCCTGGGATACGCTCTTCGAGGCCATTACGTGTTTCCGAGTGGAATGCGCCAGGCCGTCAGGCCAGTTCTTCGACAGGCTGCTTGGCCAGCAGGATCGTCGCGTGCGCTTGCTGCAGCGCACCACCCAGCACGTCGTGCGTCAGCGCCGACAACAGGCTGTAGTCGTCGAAGCGGAAGCGGCACAGCAGCGAGCTGGAACTGGCCAGCTTGACGAGCTGGGCCGGCGACAGGCGCATCAGGATGTCGGCGACTTCATTGCTGAATCCCAGGCGGAACATAGACGCGGCGTAATCGTCGCGAAGCATGCGCTGGGCAAGTAACAAATATGACAGATTCACTTCGCGAATGTCTGCCAGCAATGAATTTTCGACTTGTTGCACGCCCAACTCCCTAGTTCCGATCCCGCCCGCGGGGCTTCGATAAGCAAAATTTCCGGCAAGCACCGCTGCCGTAGCGCCAGATGCTACCTGCTTTAATGCGAAATGTATCATTTGTTCGCAATTTAAGTAAAATTTACCACAGGTCATGTCATTTTCTATGACTTATATGACAAATCTTTGTTGATATTGCGCAACCTACCTTTTTAGATACACCTTGACATATAAATTTCTCACAAAATTTACGTCAATTAGGAAAACAAGCAATCAAAACATTGCGTTCTTCGAGGAATGAAACGCGCTCCATTGCCCACAATGGCACCTTGCCGATCACTCAACTCAGCCCGCTTTAGCTTCCCGCGCGTTTGTCGACAATGTCGCAAATTGACAACAATCGACGACGCGTCACGATGGACTCCGCCCGACATTCCGCAATGCCTCACGCAGATGACAGCTTGGTCGAATATGCCCCGCTAGTGCGGAAGCTGGCCCTGCAATTGCTCGCCAGGCTGCCGGCCAGCGTCGAACTGGACGACCTGATACAGGCCGGCATGATCGGCCTGCTCGACGCCGTAAGGCGCTATCAGGAAACTGCCGACGCCCAATTCGAGACCTACGCCACGACCCGTATCCGTGGCGCGATGCTGGACGAGCTGCGCGGCCAGGACTGGCTGCCGCGCAGCGTCCGCGCCAAGGCCCGCAAGATCGAACAGGCCATCCAGCAACTGGAACAGCGCCTGATGCGCGCCCCCACCGAAGCCGAAATCGCCCAACAGCTAGACATGCCGCTGGGCGAATACCAGTCGCTGCTGCACGACGCCCAGGGCGTACAGATCGTCCATTACGAAGATTTCACGTCCGACCCCGACTCCAGCTCCAGCCACGCCGACTGGTCCGCCACGCTGAACCACGGCTCGGCCGACGGCAACCCGCTGGACTCCCTATTGGCCGGCGACTTCCGCCAGGCGCTCATCCACGCCATCGACGCCCTCCCCGACCGCGAAAAACTGCTGCTGTCGCTGTGCTACGAGCAAGGCCTGAACCTGAAGGAAATCGGCGCCATCATGAACGTGACCGAAGCCCGGGTATGCCAGCTACGCTCCCAGGCCACGGCGCGGATACGCGCAAAGCTGAGGGAACAGGCATGGCAGGAACTGCCCCGGGAGGGGCAGATCGCGCAGGTGATTTAGAGAGAGGCTCTCTCTATATAGGAAGAGAGGCGTCTAAAAAAAGAAGAAAGGTGTCTGACACCCGTACGAGACGCCCTGACAGGCCGAAGCACCCTCCCCGGGTGTCAGACACCACCGCCATCGCTTCCTTCTCCATAAGAAAGAGACCTCAAGCCTCCCCCGCCCCAACCCAACCCAACAAGATTTTCGACTTTCTCAAAATCCCCCTAAAGATTGATTTGAGACTGCCGTAATCCTGGCAACGGAGAGATTCGTAGACGCAAGTAAACGAACTTTCCCGTTAACACCAGTGGGCGGCCTTGCTGCCCAGTTTGAAGAAGCCTTTCTCTCTTGGGAGCTCCAACATGGCAGTCATCAATACCAACTATCTGTCGATGGTTGCGCAAAACAACCTGAACAAGTCGCAATCGTCGCTGGGCACCGCCATCGAGCGCCTGTCCTCCGGCCTGCGCATCAACAGCGCCAAGGACGACGCTGCCGGCCAAGCCATCGCCAACCGCTTCACCGCCAACGTCAAGGGCCTGACCCAAGCCGCCCGCAACGCCAACGACGGCATCTCGATCGCCCAGACGACCGAAGGCGCCCTGAACGAAATCAACAACAACCTGCAACGCGTCCGCGAACTGACCGTTCAAGCCACGAACGGCACGAACTCGTCGACCGACCTGGATTCGATCCAGGCTGAAATCAAGCTTCGTTTGGATGAAATCGACCGCGTGTCGGCTCAAACGCAATTCAACGGCGTAAAGGTTCTGGCCAGCGATCAAGGTCTGAGCATCCAAGTCGGCGCAAACGACAACGAAACCATCACCATCAACCTCAAGGAAATCACGAGCGCGACCCTGGGCTTGGGTGGTTTCTCGGTTGCCAATTCGGCTCCGGGACTTAGCGCCAAGGTGACCGAGCTGGGCGATGGCACTGCTGCGCCGGATGCCGTCGATTTGACCGCGGTTGCTACCAGCCTCAGCACCGCGCTGGGTAAGACCATCAACGCCAGCGATTTGTCCCTGCATAACGTGCTGGATGCCAACGGTGATGCTACGGCCAACTATGGTGTGAAACTTGGCAACGATGTTTACGCTGTAGACGTCGCCGCTGGTGGCGCCGTCACTCTCGTCACCAATGACCTCGACATCACTGACGGTGGCCTGACTGGCACGGTCGCGGATGCTGCGGTCAAGCTCGCGGCCGATGGCACGGGTTATGTGACCCACGGCGGAAAGAACTATGCTGCCTCGACCACGACCGGCGACACGACCACTATCGTCGTCGGCACCACTGCCGAGTTCAAGGGTGCATTCACCGCCGATCCGCTCGCCAAGCTGGACGCCGCTCTGGCCAACGTTGACACGCTGCGCAGCGACCTCGGCGCGATTCAAAACCGTTTTGAATCCACCGTTGCCAACCTGAACAACACGATCAACAACCTGTCCGCCGCTCGTTCGCGCATCGAAGACGCCGACTACGCCACGGAAGTGTCGAACATGACCAAGGCTCAGATCCTGCAACAGGCTGGCACCTCGGTTCTGGCGCAAGCCAACCAAGTGCCGCAAACCGTTCTGTCGCTGCTGCGTTAATTACGCCGCAACGTCTGACGGTAGCGCAGGTGCGGGCCTGATAGGCCCGCACCTGCGATCCGCGGAGCCGGGGTTATCCCCGGCGCTCAACACAAGCCGGCACTTGCCGGCTTGTGCTTTTTTGAATCGATCCCGTTCCGGCTCGCCGCTTCGAGCCGCTCGTCGCCACCAGGGCTTGCGGCCCGACGGCAAGCTCGTGCCCGGTGGACGTACGCAAGTCTGTCATGCCCATCCCTCCTCACTCGCCTCCAATCGGTGCTGGTCGTCCGCAATCACTGCCGCACCGACGCTTTCTGCGCGCTGCACATGCGCGGCGCGCTTCCTCGGATAAAGGCTTCGGCCTGCTCGGCCTGTTGCCGCTGTTGATGTCCCTGGCCTTGGTCCCTGCCCTATTGCTAGTCTGGTTTCATCTGAGCGAACTGCACTATCTGGAAATCGTGTCGCTTTCGTCAGTAGGAGCCGCCGGCCTGGGAATCGTGTTGCTCCTGGGCCTGATCATGCTTACGTACATGATGTTGTGCGTGATCCTGCCGTCTGTGTTCATCGCGCTGGCGGTTGCTCAATACGGACCAGGGAGGATTCCCGGGGCTGCAGTGGGCGCGTGGGCCACCAGCGGCGGAGTGCTCGTCGTCGTCTGGTTCGTCTCCGCACTGGAACCAGACTTCGCGTCCGCCTTCATGTTCTGGCCCGCGCATCTTGCCGCTGGCGTTCTCATCGGGGCATGGACGCTTTGTGCCGCCTATCCACGTGCCAATAGCCGGTCCGCAACATCAGCCACGGCCACCACCTTCTTGAGAAATCCTCTGGTCCTGGGTATTGGAAACGGCATATGCGGACTGCTGGCGTTCCTGCTATTGGTTATTCCTATCAGGCATTTGGCCGACGATTACGTCACCGGGCTGCTGCCCGGTTGGGGGCAGACGGCACTGCCGCTGCTGATTGCTTTCCTCATTTCACTGGGCCCTGGTTTGTTCTACATGTGGAGCAACCGAGTAGGCGCTATAGGCATGAACAAGCGGCAACTGATGGTGCTGATGCTGACGGCCGCCTTTCTCATGCTCATACTCTCGTATTCGGCGTCGCGGGAGGTGCGGCACTTGACCTTGATCGCTGCAGGCATCGTCGGTAATCCTGCAAGCCCGCGGTTGCATCGACTGCCGGATAGCTGGAATAAACAGGACGAGAAAATACTGGCCAACGCATTCGTACCCAAGCATTGCGAACTCGGCCCCGAGTCGCAAACGACAAGCGACGCTCCCCCCACACGATGGATATGCGGATACCAGAACTTCTCGTTTGGACGAGCCAAGCTGATCTGCAACCACCCCTACATGGACACGAACCGCCAGTTCACAGACAAAGACCTGACCTGCGTCCTTTATATCGACAACACGCTGGCCAGCCTGGTGATCTTGCCTCCTCCGGGCCCCGCCAGGCGGGCGGAGAAGGCGCCGAAGACACCCACCCTCGACAGTTCGCCCTGATCGAGGGAAGGCGAACCAAGGCCATGCACCGGTTTTACGTGTCTGTTCTCGATTTCAATTCCGGAGCGATTGCCGCATAATTGCTCTCGCATGCTTTTGTATCTATAGTTTTCACAATATGACCGCCACGCCCCCAGATCCACTCGCTACGCAACACGGCAGCACCGCGGATCCAGACCTTCAGGCGCCGGTGGACGAACAGACCCTGCGTCTGCGCGAAGAAAACCGCGCCTTGCGCGAATTGCTGGCCGCCCAGGTGCAGGCGGCGCTTCCTTCTCAAGAACCTGGCCCACTCCGGCGGCTGGGCTGGTGGCTGATTTCGGCGCCCGGCGCGGTGCTGGTGGGCTGGCGCAGCCTGCTGGGCCGCGAGGGCGCGCAGCCGATTACGGGCAAGCGCGTGGGATATGCGACCTTGACCGTGCTGTATACGCTGGCGATCTATGGCGCGCTGGTGTTGCTGGTGGTGTCGTGGAGCACGCCGAACGCGGGGCGCTCCGGCGCCACGGCTGCCGGGCCGGTGCGGGTGCCGTTGGAGGCGCTTCCGGGCCTGAAGCTGGATTCCGCGCCGTCCGAGGAGGTGCCCTCGCCTTCCGTCACGGAGCCTGCCCCCGAAGCCGAACCTAGCGCTGACGCGCAATCGGCCCCGCTGCCGGCCGAAGAGTCCGCCGGCCTTGAGATGCCGCGTGTACACACGGTCGCGCCGGTTTCTCCCGCTCCTGCGACGGATGCGTCGATGACGGCTCCCCATTCCACCTTGCGCGTTACCGAGATTCCGGCGCAGGATCCTCTGGCTTGGCTGCAGGAGCTGAGGGGCGAGCTGGCGCGTTGTTCGGAGCTTGGTTTCTTCGAGCGGCCGGATTGTGCCTGGGCGGCTCGCAGGCAGTTTTGTGAGCCTCATCGGGCCTGGGGGATGGTGAAGGAATGTCCTGGGCGGCCTTGAGGTGGCGCTGCTTGGGGCGTGCTGTGGGGATTCGGGGGGGTGTCAGACACCCGGGGAGATAAGCTTGGTTTGCGGCAGCATCTAGTAGGGGTGTCTGACACCTGGATTGCTTTTGCAGCGAGCCACCCACTTCCTTGTGTCTGACACCCGTACGAGATGGGCTTCAAGCTGCGGCGGCGCTGCCGGGTGTCTGACACGCCGGGTGTCTGACACTCCCGCTCGCTGCCTCGGCGTGCCGAAAACCTCCCTGCCCCCCTCCACGCCCGGCATCAAACGCCTATCCTGACACGCCCTTCAGCTCATACGCGTGTGCAGCCATGGCAAGACCTCCCCGCATTCTCATCGCACATCAACCCCACCACGTCGTGCAGCGCGGCCATCGACGGCAAGCGGTGTTCGACGGTCCTAACGCCTATCGCGCGTATCTGCGGGATCTGCATGCTTACCGCGCGGCGTTGGGCGTCGAGTTGCACGCGTGGTGCCTGATGCCCAATCATGTGCATTTGCTGCTGACGCCCGGCGACGATCCGCGGACGGTGTCGGTGCTGATGCAACGCGTGACCAGGCGGGCGACGCGGCGCTGGAATGTTCGTCGGGAGATTAGCGGTTCGCTGTGGGAGACGCGCTTCAAGTCGCGGGTGATCGGCGGCGAACGGTATCTGCTTGAATGCTGCCGGTATATTGAAATGAATCCTGTGCGGGCCGGGCTGGCGGAATCGGCGGCGGCTTATCCTTGGTCGAGTTATCGGGCGAGGATGGGTTGGGGGAACAGGGAGGAACTGGATCTGCATGCGTTGTATCTGGCGATGGGGGTGGATGCGGAGGCTCGGCGACGGGCTTATGAGGAGTGGTGCCGGGAGGGGGATTGAGGAAGGCTGTTGTGGTTTGGGGGTGTCAGACACCCGGGAAACGTGGGTGAAAACTTGGGCGGGCATTTCGTACGGGTGTCAGACACTTGCCTTAGGGCCCGGGTATCTCGTAGGGGTGCCAGACAGTTGCCTCAGGGCCCGGACATCTCGTAGGGGTGCCAGACACTTGCCTTAGGGCCCGGACATCTCGTAGGAGTGCCAGACACCTGCCTGGGACACGGATATTTCGTATGAGGGTCAGACACTTGCCTCGGGGCACGGACATCTCGGCTTGCTTTGCGTCGGACCGTCGATGTGCGCAATAATTGCGGACCGGCTTGTGCCGGCTTTTACACATGGGAATTCCTGGACATGGACGCTTCGATCAGCAGCACCGTCAATACCGCCCTGGCTTTGCAGGACGTGAATCTGAATCAGGAGATCCAGGCCCGTGTACTGAAAAAGGCGCTGAATGCGCAGGCGGATACCGCGCTGACGCTGGTGCAGTCGCTGCCCGTGCTGGCGGTGGACGCCACGCTGGGCTCGCGGATCGACACGCACGCCTGATCGCGCGGGTCCGCTGCGGACGCTTCCGAAAGACTGTCCGACGCCGCGCCAACCATACGGCGTGCTGCCTCTGAAGCTTGCTGCCGCAGAAGCTTGCTGCCGCAGAAGCTTGCTGTCACAGAAGCTTGCTGCTTAGCTTAGACAGCGCGAAGACAAAAAAAGCGCCGGTCCCTGAACAGGGCCGGCGCTTTCGTTTTGCGTCGGGCGGCTCGCCGCCCGGCGTTTACTTCTTCTTCATCGGCGGCAGGTCGGTGCAGACGCCTTCCGCCACTTCCGCGGCCATGCCCACCGATTCGCCCAGGGTCGGGTGCGGGTGGATGGTCTTGGCGATGTCGACGACGTCGGCGCCCATTTCCACGGCCAGGCACAGTTCGCTGATCAGGTCGCCGGCGTGGGTGCCGACGATGCCGCCGCCCAGGATGCGGTGCGTTTCGGCGTCGAAGATCAGCTTGGTGAAGCCTTCGTCGCGGCCGTTGGCGATGGCGCGGCCGGAGGCGGCCCAGGGGAACACGCCCTTCTCGATCTTGATGCCCTGTTTCTTGGCTTCGTCTTCGGTCAGGCCGACCCACGCCACTTCCGGATCGGTGTAGGCCACCGACGGGATGACGCGGGCGTCGAAGAAGGACTTCTGGCCGGCGGCGGCTTCGGCGGCCACGTGGCCTTCATGCACGGCTTTGTGGGCCAGCATGGGTTGGCCGACGATGTCGCCGATGGCGTAGATGTGCGGCACGTTGGTGCGCATCTGGCGGTCGACTTCGATGAAGCCGCGGTCGGTCACGGCGATGCCTGCCTTGTCGGCGCCGATCTTCTTGCCGTTGGGGCTGCGGCCCACGGCCTGCAGCACCAGGTCGTAGCGCTGGGGCTCCTTGGGAGCGCCCTCGCCTTCGAAGCTGACGTAGATGCCGTCCTTCTTGGCTTCCGCGCCCACCGTCTTGGTCTTCAACATGATGTTGTCGAAACGGCCGGCGTTCTTCTTCTGCCAGACCTTGACCAGGTCGCGGTCGGCGCCCTGCATCAGGCCGTCCAGCATTTCCACCACGTCCAGGCGCGCGCCCAGCGTGGAGTACACCGTGCCCATTTCCAGGCCGATGATGCCGCCGCCGATGATCAGCATCTTCTTGGGGATCTCGCGCAGCAGCAAGGCGCCGGTGGAATCGACGATGCGGTCGTCCTGGGGCAGGAACGGCAGTTTCACCGACTGGCTGCCGGCGGCGATGATGGCCTGCTTGAAGCGCAGGGTCTGGGTCTTGCCGTCGGCCGCCTTGACCGTCAGGTGGTTGGGGTCGGCGAATTCGCCCACGCCGTGCACCACGGTGACCTTGCGCGCCTTGGCCATGCCGGCCAGGCCGCCGGTCAGCTTGGCGACCACGCTGTCCTTGTAGCCGCGCAGCTTGTCCAGGTCGATCTTGGGCTCGCCGAAGCTGATGCCGTGGGCGGCCAGTTCGCGGGCTTCGTCGATGATGGCGGCGTTGTGCAGCAGCGCCTTGGACGGGATGCAGCCCACGTTCAGGCAGACGCCGCCCAGGGTGTCGTAGCGCTCGACCAGGACCACGGACAGGCCCAGGTCGGCGGCGCGGAAGGCGGCGGAATAGCCGCCGGGACCGGCGCCCAGGACGAGCATGTCGTATTCGCCGTCGGCGGAGCCTTTGTAGGTGGAGGCGGCGGGGGCGTTCTTGGGGGTGTCGGACACCTGGGTTTTCGCGGGTTGGGTGTCAGACACCTGGGCGGCGGCGGCCTGGGGCGTTGTCTTGGCTTGGGTGTCAGACACCTGGGCTGCGGACACCTGGGCTGCGGACACCTGGGCTGCATCCGCGGCTTCCACTTCCAGCACGACCGTGCCTTCGGCGACCTTGTCGCCGACCTTCACGTTGATGGACTTCACCACCCCGCCCTGCGACGCGGGGATTTCCATCGAGGCCTTGTCGGACTCGACGGTGATCAGGCTTTGTTCGGCCTTGATCGTGTCGCCCACGGCCACCAGCACCTCGATGACTTCCACTTCCTTGAAGTCGCCGATGTCGGGCACTTTGATTTGAACGGTATTGCTCATAGGGCTCCCCGTTTACAGCGCGATGCGGCGGAAGTCGGCCAGCAAGGCGCCCAGATAGGCGTTGAAGCGCGCGGCCGCGGCGCCGTCGATGACGCGGTGGTCATAGGACAGCGACAGCGGCACGATCAGGCGCGGCACGAACTGCTTGCCGTCCCACACGGGCTTGTGCGAGGAGCGCGACACGCCCAGGATGGCCACTTCGGGCGCGTTGATGATGGGCGTGAACGAGGTGCCGCCGATGCCGCCCAGGGACGAGATCGAGAAGCAGCCGCCCTGCATGTCCGCCGGCGAGATCTTGCCTTCGCGCGCCTTCTTGGACAGGTCGGTCATTTCCTGGGCGATCTGCAGGATGCCCTTCTTGTCGGCGTCGCGGATCACCGGCACCACCAGCCCGTTGGGCGTGTCGGCAGCGAAGCCGATGTGGTAGTACTGCTTGAGCACCAGGTTGTCGCCGTCCAGCGAGGCGTTGAACTCGGGGAATTTCTTCAGGGCCGCGACCACGGCCTTGATCAGGAAGGCCAGCATCGTGACCTTGATGCCCGACTTCTCGTTTTCCTTGTTCAGCGTGACGCGCAGCGCTTCCAGGTCGGTGATGTCCGCTTCGTCGTTGTTGGTGACGTGCGGGATCATGACCCAGTTGCGGTGCAGGTTCGCGCCGGAGATCTTCTTGATGCGCGACAGCGGCTTGGCTTCGATCGGGCCGAACTTGGTGAAGTCGACCTTGGGCCACGGCAGCAGGCCCAGCGCGGCGCCATCGGCCGAGCCGCCCGCGGCGGCCACCGCCGGGCCGGCGGCCAGCGCCTGCTTGACGAAACCGCGCACGTCGTCGGCGGTGATGCGTTCCTTGGGACCGGAACCCTTGACCTTGCTGAGGTTCACGCCCAGTTCGCGGGCGAACTTGCGCACCGACGGGGAAGCGTGCGGCAGTTGGCCGGGCTTGAGGTTGGCGTCTTCGAGCGCGGCGGTCGGGGCCGGACGCTGCGCGGGCGCGGCCGGCGCCGGGGCGGCCTCGGCCTTGGCAGCGGGCGCGGGAGCGGCTTCGGCCTTGGCGGCCGGGGCGGCAGCGGCGCCGGCGGCGGGCGCGGCGCCCTCCACCACGACCACGACCGAACCCTTGGCGACCTTGTCGCCGACCTTGACCTTCACTTCCTTGACCACGCCGCCTTGCGAGGCGGGGATTTCCATCGAGGCCTTGTCGGACTCGACGGTGATCAGGCTTTGTTCGGGCTTGATCGTGTCGCCGACCTTGACCATGACCTCGATGACTTCGACTTCCTTGAAGTCGCCGATGTCGGGGACCTGGATTTCGACGGGGCCGGTGCTGGCGGTCTTGGGGGTGTCAGACACCTGGCTGGCGGCGGCTTGGGGCGCTGGCTTGGCTTGGGTGTCAGACACCTGCTCCTTGGACGCCTGGGCCTCTGCTGCGGCCTCGCCCGCGGCTTCCACTTCCAGCACGACCGTGCCTTCGGCGACCTTGTCGCCGACCTTCACGCTGATCGACTTCACCACGCCGCCTTGCGACGCGGGGATTTCCATCGAGGCCTTGTCGGATTCGACGGTGATCAGGCTTTGTTCGGCCTTGATCGTGTCGCCCACCGCAACCAGCACTTCGATGACTTCCACTTCCTTGAAGTCGCCGATGTCGGGAACCTTGATTTGCACGATGTTGCTCATGTCTCTTTACCCTCAGGCGTATTGCGGGTTGGCTTTGTTCGGATTGATGCCGTACTTCTTGATGGCTTCGGCCACCTTGGCGACCGGCACCTTGCCTTCGTCGGCCAGCGCGCGCAGCGCGGCGACCACGACGAAGTGGCGGTCCACTTCGAAGTGCTCGCGCAGCTTGGAGCGGAAGTCCGAACGGCCGAATCCGTCGGTGCCCAGCACCTTGTATTCGCGGCCCTTGGGCACGAACGGACGGATCTGGTCGGCAAAGAGCTTCATGTAGTCGGTCGAGGCGATGATCGGGCCTTCCGTCTTGGCCAGTTGCTCCGTCACGTAAGCCACCTGCGGCGTCTTCTCTTCGGGGTGCAGCATGTTGTGGCGTTCGGCGTCCAGGCCATTGCGGCGCAGTTCCGTGAAGCTGGTGACGCTCCACAGGTCCGAGGCCACGCCCCAGTCGGCTTCCAGCAACTCTTGCGCAGCCATGACTTCGCGCAGGATCGTGCCCGAGCCCATGAGCTGCACGCGGTTCTTGCCCTTGCCGTGCGACTTGAGCTTGTACATGCCCTTGATGATGCCTTCCTCGTCGCCCTGGGTCAGACCGGGCTGCGGGTAGTTTTCGTTCATCACCGTCAGGTAGTAGTAGACGTTTTCCTGGTCTTCCACCATGCGCTTCAGGCCATGCTGGATGATCACGGCCAGTTCATGGCCGAAGGTCGGGTCGTACGACACGCAGTTCGGGATCGTGGAGGCCAGGATGTGGCTGTGGCCGTCCTCGTGCTGCAGGCCTTCGCCGTTGAGCGTGGTGCGCCCGGCGGTGCCGCCCAGGAGGAAGCCGCGCGCCTGCATGTCGCCCGCCGCCCAGGCCAGGTCGCCGATGCGCTGGAACCCGAACATCGAGTAGTAGATGAAGAACGGGATCATGATGCGGTTGTTCGAGGAATACGACGTGGCCGCCGCGATCCACGAGCTCATGGCGCCCGCTTCGTTGATGCCTTCCTGCAGGAGCTGGCCGTCGGCCGCTTCCTTGTAGTACATGACCTGGTCCTTGTCGACCGGGGTGTACTTCTGGCCTTCCGGCGCATAGATGCCGATCTGGCGGAACAGGCCTTCCATGCCGAACGTGCGCGATTCGTCGGCCAGGATCGGCACGACGCGCGGGCCCAGTTCCTTGTCGCGCAGGACCTGGTTGAGGATGCGCACGAAGGCCTGGGTGGTGGAGATTTCACGGCCTTCGGCGGTGGGCTCCAGGACGGCCTTGAAGGCTTCCAGCGCCGGGGCCTTGAGCTGCTCGTCGGCCTTGGCGCGGCGATGCGGCAGGTAGCCGCCCAGCGCGGCGCGGCGCTCGTGCAGGTACTTCATTTCGGGCGAATCGTCGGCCGGCTTGAAGTACGGCAGGTCGGCCAGCTTGTCGTCCGGGATCGGGATGCCGAAACGGTCGCGGAATTCGCGGATCGAATCCAGTTCCAGCTTCTTCTGCTGGTGGGTCGGGTTCTTGGCCTGGCCGACGTGGCCCATGCCGTAGCCCTTGATGGTCTTGGCCAGGATGACGGTGGGCTGGCCCTCGTGGGTGGCGGCGGCGTTGAACGCGGCGTACACCTTGTGCGGGTCATGGCCGCCGCGGTTCAGGCGCCAGATGTCTTCGTCGCTCATGCGCGACACGGCTTCCAGCAGCTTGGGGTGCTTGCCGAAGAAATGCTCGCGCACGAACTTGCCGTCGTTGGCCTTGTACGCCTGGTACTCGCCGTCGACGGTGTCTTCCATGATCTGGCGCAGGATGCCTTCCTTGTCGTGCGCCAGGAGCGGATCCCAGTAGCCGCCCCAGATCAGCTTGATCACGTTCCAGCCGGAGCCGCGGAAGTCGCCTTCCAGTTCCTGGATGATCTTGCCGTTGCCGCGCACCGGGCCGTCCAGGCGCTGCAGGTTGCAGTTGATGACGAAGATCAGGTTGTCCAGCTTTTCGCGGGCGGCCAGGGCGATGGCGCCCAGCGATTCCGGCTCGTCCATTTCGCCGTCGCCGCAGAAGACCCAGACCTTGCGCTTGCTGGTGTCGGCGATGCCGCGGGCGTGCAGGTACTTCAGGAAACGCGCCTGGTAGATGGCCATCAGCGGGCCCAGGCCCATCGACACCGTGGGGAACTGCCAGAAGTCCGGCATCAGCTTCGGATGCGGGTACGAGGACAGGCCCTTGCCGTCCACTTCCTGGCGGAAATGGTTGAGCTGTTCTTCGGTCAGGCGGCCTTCGAGGTAGGCGCGGCCGTACATGCCGGGCGAGGTGTGGCCCTGGAAGTACACCAGGTCGCCGCCGTGGTTTTCGTCTTCGGCATGCCAGAAGTGGTTCTGGCCGCAGCCGATCATGGTGGCCAGCGAGGCGAACGACGCGATGTGGCCGCCCAGGTCGCCGCCGTCCGGCGGGTTGTGCTTGTTGGCCTTGACCACCATGGCCATGGCGTTCCAGCGCACGTACGAACGGATGCGGGCTTCCAGCTCCAGGTTGCCCGGATGCGCCGGCTCCAGGCCGGGCGGGATGGTGTTGACGTAGGCGGTGTTCGGCGAGAACGGAATGTGGGCGCCGGAACGACGGGCCTCGTCGATCAAGCGTTCGAGCAGATAGTGGGCGCGCTGCGGTCCTTCACGATCAAGGACTGCCGCCAGGGCTTCGAGCCACTCCTGGGTTTCAAGGGTGTCTTCGTCGTTGGCAGCCTGCACGGCGCCAGCCTGGGCGAAAGAGGACATCGTGTGTCTCCTGTATGGTTTCGTTCGTGACCACACCCGCTTATTCATCTACTCGCGGACATTGCATGGTAGCCGGGATCATCCGGGATACCATGCAATGCATGGGTCGGGGTGTTCTAGAGACCTGCTTGGGTCGGTTCCCTATCAGCCGGCATTCTAAGAAAGAAGCGTAACCGGTCGCAAGGAAAATTTCATGTTGCGGTACGGCATTTCATAATACGAAAAATTGACCGTAAGCTGAACGCGCGATCCTCATCCTTTTCCAATACTTTTGGGGGTGCCCTCCAAAAGGAGGTGCCGATTCCCGGCAATTCCCCTCCAACACGCACTAAAATGCGCGGTCTATCCGACCCGAATTCCATGTCCAGCGCGCCCAAGTCCAATATTCCGACGCCGTTCCACGATCACGCCCGCACCCGCCGGCGTGGGGTGTACTGGGTCACGCCCGCGATGGTGCTGATCCTCTATATCTGCGTGATGGCGGTGTTCTTCTGGTTGCAGCGCATCCATGACGACAGCGTCATGTTCGTGACCATCGACCAGGAAATGCGCCAGCAGCGCCTGATATGGGTGGTGCTGGCGCTGTCCTGCGTGATCGTCATCAGCCTGCTGATGCTGTGGCGCTACACCCGCTTCCGCTCGTCCGCCGAAGCCGCCCTGATCGCCGAGACCGGCTTCCGCCGGGCCATGGAAAACTCCATGTCCACCGGCATGCGCGTGCTCGACATGGAAGGCCGCATCGCCTACGTGAACCCGGCCTTCTGCCGCATGATAGGCTGGAACGAGGCCGACCTGATCGGCCGCAGCCCGCCCTTCCCCTACTGGGTGCCGGGCCGCCACGAACAGCACCAGCACACGCTGGACGTACTGATGTCGGGCAAGACGCCCAGCAGCGGCCTGGAGGTCGAGGCGCAGCGCCGCGACGGGTCGCGCTTCACGGCCCGCATGTACGTATCTCCGCTGCTGGACCCCAACGGCAACCAGATCGGCTGGATGACCTCCATGACCGACATCACCGAACCCAAGCGCATCCGCGAGGCCCTGACCGCCGCGCACGAGCGCTTCATGACGGTGCTGGAAGGCCTGGACGACGCCA
>Ga0222427_100977_pt1 | contig 19263 bp, 18 predicted proteins | sample 2B20Ametagenome_FD_182890 | JGI IMG/M metagenome (GOLD analysis project Ga0222427, IMG submission 182890) | Enriched microbial communities from leaf-cutter ant dump, University of Wisconsin, Madison, United States - 2B20A (version 2) | ecosystem: Environmental > Terrestrial > Nest > Insects nest...
CCGATACGGAAAACTATTGAAACAGATCAAACCATCGCGATCAACCGGATGGGACGGAACGATGAACGGTCAACAGCTGCCATCGACGGATTACTGGTTCACAGTGACCTATACCGAGAATGGAGATATTAAAGAGTTTAAAGCGCATTTCTCATTAAAAAGATAACCCAAATGAATATTTTTAAAAAACGCTATTTAGTTTTAGCATTATTTTTATCCCAAATGTCTTTCGCACAGGAAGGGATTGCAGTTTATTCTGATTATTTATCGGATAACTATTATCTGATCCACCCGTCAATGGCTGGAGCAGCAAATTGTGGAAAAATCCGATTAACAGCCAGACAGCAATGGTTTGGACAAGATGATGCACCTGCTTTGCAAACTTTGAGTTTTAATACAAGTGTTGGAGAACAATCCGGTATTGGTATTATTGCTTTTAATGATAAGAACGGGTATCATTCGCAAATGGGAGGTAAGATTACCTATGCGCACCACATCCGTTTTTCAAGAGGTGTTAACGATTTAAATCAGTTATCATTTGGTATGAGTGCCGGTTTGGTACAAAGTACGTTGGATGAGTCCAAATTCGGAAACGAGTTTGATCCGATCGTTGCTGGTATGAAACAAAAAGATTCGTATTTTAATATCGATTTAGGGGCGTCTTACCACTACCTTGATTTCTATACACACTTTACCGTTAAAAATGCCGTATCGAACAAACGTGATATCTATACCGATATTGAAAGTGATAACTTAAGAAAATATCTATGGAGTGTGGGTTATGTGTTTGGTAACAAAAATGGCGATAGCGGATTATCGTGGGAGCCATCTGTAATGTTGCAGTATGTAGATAAAACCAAAGAGAAAACCTTCGATATCAACTTGAAAGTTTATAAAGATATGGAGTTCGGTAAATTATGGGGAGGTTTGTCTTACAGAAGAAGTTTCGACGGTGCTCAGTTCGTTGCTGATAACAGCGTGAGTGACCAGAAATTACAATATATCACTCCTATCGTTGGGGTGAATTACAAGAACTTTATGTTTGCGTATACCTATTCACACTTAACGGGTGATGTAAAATTTGATAACTCTGGATTCCATCAAATCACACTTGGTATCAACTTATTCTGTAAGCGTGAGCCATACGATTGTAACTGTCCTGCAGTTAACTAATTATAAAGAGATTATTAATTCTGTCCCGATTTATTCGGGACATTTTTTTAAAAGACAGTTATGGTTATAAAAGAAGTTAGAGGGAAATATCCTCAAATCCCGGAGGATTGTTATGTGGCTGAAAATGCCACTATTGTCGGAGATGTGTCCTTTGGTGCCTCATGTAGTGTTTGGTTTAATGCTGTCGTGCGTGGTGACGTACATTATATAAAAGTAGGCGATAAGGTAAATATCCAGGACGGTGCGGTTATCCATTGTACGTATCAGAAGCATCCAACGGTGATTGGGAATAACGTTTCCATTGGGCATAATGCTATTGTTCACGGTTGTACGATCGAAGATAATGTGCTGATTGGAATGGGAGCGATTGTAATGGATAATTGTGTGATCAAGAGTAATTCGATTATTGCTGCGGGTTCGGTGGTAACACAGAACACTGTGGTGGAATCCGGGGTGATTTACGCGGGTATTCCGGCTAAAAAGGTAAAAGATATCAATGCTTCTGATTTCGCCGGAGAAATCGAGCGTATTTCGAATAATTATGTGATGTATTCGAGTTGGTTTAAAGAGTAAGTTTGTTTCTTGTCCAATTTCGGAGATTTGTAAAATACAAAAGGCCATCTTAAGATAAAAGATGGCCTTTTTTGTATAATGAATTTTCGGTTTAAAAATCGATTATGGAAACATTGTCGGAGAAAGGAGCGCCTAATAGTTTTTTGAGAACATCCGCTTTCGAATTGGTGTAGAACAAATGCTGTGTTTCTTCGTGAGCGGTATTTAACAGTCCGTTTTGTTCCAGTATGTTTTTGGTTTGTTTGGCAACTGCTTGTCCGGAGTCGATAATTTTAATATGATCCGGAATAATTTCTTTAATCTGCGGAATCAGAAAAGGGTAGTGGGTACAACCCAAAACCAGATAATCCATATTCTCGGCTACCATCGGATCAAGATAGGTTTTTAACAGCTCTTTAATCTCTTCGGATTCAAGGTCACCGTTTTCGATTAATTGAACGAGATTATAGCCCACCTGTTCAATAATATTGAGGTGTTGGTAGTTTGCTATGGTTTTATGGAATAACTCGCTGTTTAACGTTCCTTTTGTGGCCAGAATTCCGATTGTTTCGGTCTGGGTCTGATTGGCGGCGGGTTTAATTGCCGGTTCGATACCAATAAAAGGGATGTCATATCTGGCGCGGAGTTCTTTTATTGCATTGGTTGTTGCGGTATTACAGGCAACGATCACCATTTTGCAACCGCGTTCGATTAGATAATCAACGTTTTTACAACTTAAACGGATAATGTCTTCTTTGGTCTTCTGACCATAAGGGGCGTTTTTACTATCGGCTAAATAGATGGTGTTTTCATGGGGAAGGAGTTGATGTACCTCTTTCCAGATCGAAATGCCTCCAACACCGGAGTCGAATAAGCCTATGGGGTTTTTACTACTCATTACACAAATATAAAAAAAAACTGCCCTTGGAAAAAGAGCAGTTTTATTTTTATGAATATAACGATTATTTAAATCCTAATTCTTTTTTAACGTCACCTAATAAATCCGGACCGTCAGCTAAAATTACACCACTTCCGTCAGTTGAATCTAAAACGTACTGATATCCTTTTACTTTCGCTACTTTCTGGATAGCAGTTCTTGCTTTTTCCATGATTGGTTTTACAAGATCCAATTCTTTTTGTTGTAATTCTTTTCCAGCGTTTTCTCTGTACTGTTGGATTCTCTGACCCATGTCCTGCATTTCTTTAGAACGTGTTTCGTTTATAGCTTCTGTTACTGTTGCAGCTTCTGACTCGTATTTTTTCAATTTGGTTTGATACTCGCTAACCATAGTTTTATATTGTGCATCGTATGTCTCACCAATTTTTTTTACTTGAGCCTGTGCGGTTTTCATGTCCGGGTAGCTTGTCATCAATTCACTTACGTTGATATGCGCTATTTTTGCCTGTGCAGAAATAGTTTGACTAGCACAAATGAAAAGTGCAGCAGCGATAAGTAAAGTTTTTAACTGTTTCATTGTTTTAGGTATTTAATTTAATTTTCTGATTTATTTTCTGTTGTCTTATTTTTTAATTTTTCCTCGCGTTCTTTTTTAGCCTTTTCTCTTTCTTCCAGTATTTTTTGTTTACGCTCTTCTAAGGCTTTTTTACGCTCTTCAATTTTTTGCTGACGTTCCTGTGCTGCTTTTTCACGGGCTTCCTGTTGTGCCGCTTTAATGTCGGCTTTAGGATCGGCTGCCGGTGTAGTTACCGCTGTTCCGTCTGCTGCTTTTTCAACTGTTTTATCAGTCGCTTTATTTTCGGTTTTGTTACCACCCTGTTTTGCTTTTCGCTCTTCAAGTAGTAATCTTCTCTTTTCTTCCTGCTCCAGTTTTCGGGCTTCTAATTCCGCTTTACGATCGGCAATCAGTTTTTCACGAGCCGCTTTTCTTTCGTCAATTTTTCGTTGACGTTCCACCTGATCCGGATTGGCATTGTCCATATCTTCCTTGCGTTCCTGAGCTTCCAGTTCTTTTTGCTGTTTTTTGCTCAACTGCTCTTTTTTCTGCGAACGGGTTAGTGCTCGTAATACCTGATCACTGATGTCAAAACGCTGCGCTGCAAAAAGCATCGTAAGGTCGGATGATTTGTCAAATACAAAATCGTATTTTTTGGCTTCGGCAATATCCTGAACAGCATTAAATACCTGATCCTGGATTGGTTTTACCAACATGGTTTTCTGAGTCATCAGATCGCCTTGCGGACCAAAACGTTTTTGCTGGTAATCCAACATTTCCGTTTCAAGGAACTTGATTTCTTCTTCTCTTTCAGAAATTAATTCTTTAGTAAGCAAAACCTTTTCTGTTTTAAGGCTTTCCTTTAACTTATTGATTTCATTTTTTTTGGCCTCGATCTCCTGTTTCCAGCCTTGTGCTTTTAGTTCCAGCTGATTTTTCGCTTCGGCATATTCCGGTGCTTTTTCCAGAATATACTCCATATCGATATAACCTATTCGGATTCCTCTACCTTGCGCATTTGAAGCGATACTAACAAATGTTACAAGTGCCAATAAAAAATATTTTCTCATAGAATTAAATATTATTTTTCAACTATCGTGCCAAACTTTATTAAAACTGTTGTCCAATGATAAAGTGCGTTTCCCACCCGTTTTTCTGAGTTTGTCCCGGTAAGGCATCAAATCCGTATCCGAAGTCAATTCCCAGTAATCCAAAAGCAGGCATAAATACTCGTAATCCAAATCCGGCTGAACGTTTCAGATCAAATGGATTGTAGGATTTAAATGAATCGAAAGAGGCTCCTGCTTCTAAGAATGTTAATCCGTAGATCGATGCCGATGGATTCATTGTAATCGGGTAACGCAACTCTAATGAGAACTTGTTGTAAATGGTTCCTCCGGATTGTTGTCCTTTTTGAGAACCTTCCTGGATGATTGGTGTTAACGATTGATTTGGATAACCTCGTAACTGGATCACCTCTCTACCGTCCATCGAGAAGTTTGCTAATCCGTCACCTCCTAAATAGAAACGTTCAAACGGAACTAATCCTCTCGATTGGTTGTAGGCTCCTAAGAATCCAAACTCTCCTAACGTACGCAATACGATTTTATTATAAATGGTCGTGTACCAATCGGCTTTGAATTTAACTTTGTAATATTCCAACCAGTTAAATTTCTTCTGATCCACTAATGATTGATCAGCTGCTGCATCCTGGAAATTCGTTACCGGATTTCCGTTGGAATCGATATACGATCCAGATGGTACAAAAATATTGTTTGAGTTTAGGTATCCGGCACCGGTATTTTTCAATTTATATGCTTCCTGGTTGCCTAAATCACCGTAGTCCACTCCGTTAAATAACGAGTAAGGTAAGGTAAATTTTCCAGAAATACTAAATTCTGATCCATAAGTTGGGAAAATAGGGTTGAAACCTTTACTGTTACGAGTTAGACCAATTGTATAGGTAAGGTTTTTAGACGAACCGTTACCAAAGGTAAATAACCCGGTATTATAGTTGTTCAAATCGTAATATTGGAAACTCACTACGTGGGATAATTGGAAATAATCATCCGGAATTGTAAGACGTTTCGCTATTCCTACCGATAATGTTGTAATGTTGAAACTTTGGTTTCGCGTTACATCACGTGTCTGGTAGTTGTATAAGAATTGTTTACTGTGTGAAATCGATGTTGAGAAACTTACCGGTTTTTTTCCGCCTAACCATGGTTCCTGGAAGGAAATACTATAGGTTTGGAAATAGCTACTTCCCTGAAGACGTAACGACATTTTTTGTCCGTCTCCCATTGGTAATGGTCGGTAAGCACTTTTGTTAAAAATGTTTTTAATCGAGAAGTTGTTAAATGATAATCCTAACGTTCCGATAAATCCACCACCACCGTAACCACCTTGTAGCTCTACCTGGCTGGAACCTTTTTCAACTACGCTCCATTCTACGTCAACACTTCCTGAAGACGGATCGGCATTTTTAACTTCCGGACGGATAGCTTCTGCATCGAAAAACTGTAAAGCTCCCAAGTCACGAATCGTACGGATTACGTCTTGTTTGTTCCATTTTTGTCCCGGACGTGTACGCAATTCACGATAAATTACATAATCGTTTGTTCTGTCATTTCCTTTAACTGTTACATTGTTAAAGTAGGCAATCGGTCCTTCTACGATTCGAATTTCGAAATCGATAGTGTCGTTTGCTGTACGAACCTCAACCGGGTTGATGTTTGAAAACAAATAACCGTTGTTTTGGTATAGGTTGGTAATATCTTCCGCATCCGGACTTTTTTTGTTAGCAATACGCTCCTGTAATACTTTTCCGTTGTATACATCACCTCTGTTAATACCCAGAAGTTGGCGTAAGTCACGATCGGTATAGACCGTGTTTCCAAGGAAACGGATGTCACCAAAATAGTAACGTTTTCCTTCTTCAACGTTTAATTTGATCGCTACGGTATTGTCTTGTTTGTTATAGGTAACCGTATCGGATGTGATACGGGCATCGCGATAACCTTTTTCTTTATATTTTTCAACAATGGAAACTAAGTCTTCCTTGTATTTGTCTTTGATGTATTTTGAAGTCTTGAAAAGACGCATCGGATTAAAAGGATTACGCACTTTGGTGTTGCTCATCGCTTTTTTAATTTTGGAAGCCGACATCATTTGGTTTCCGGTGACTTCAATGTCCGAAACTTTTACTTTTTTGCCTTTATCTACCAGAATAACCATATTTACATTGTGTTCGGTCGAATCGGTAGCAATGGTATTGATGGTTACTTTCGTATTGAAAAAACCGTCTTTTTTATATTTATTTTCGATATAATTACGCGTTGTGGTAATTAAGTTTTCATTGACAACTTTTCCTTTTTTAAGGTCGTTGTCTTTGATAAACTCTTCGCTCTTTCCTTTTTTAACACCAGTGAATTTTACATCCTGTAATTTTGGTAATTCATGGATGTTTAACTCCAGGTAAATGCTATCGCCCTGAATTTTACTGAAATAAACGTTGATATCGTTGAAAAGTCCAAGCTTCCAAAGTTTTTTAATGGCATTACTGATTTCCTCTCCGGGAACACTGATCATTTGCCCTTTCTCCAAACCGGAAAAGGTTACAACCGTTTGCTGGTTATAACTGATTTTTCCCGTAACGTCTACATCTGCTAATATGTATTGTCGACCCGTTTCAGGTCCGGTATGCGGTTGTTCCTGAGCATTTATTTTGGAAATATTTCCTAAAATTAGAATGGCAAAAAGTAGTTGTATTCCTTTTTGAAGCATTTGTAAATTATTTAATTTGTTCGCTGGTTTTTCCAAATCTACGTTCTCTTTTTTGATAGCTGATGATTGCTTCATATAAATCTTTTTCTCTAAAATCAGGCCATAGTACGTCAGTAAAGTAGAATTCTGCATAAGCAATTTGCCATAATAAAAAGTTGCTGATACGGTGTTCTCCGCTTGTTCTGATAACCAGGTCGACGTCGGGTAAATTATGCGTGTAAAGATGCTGATTTATAATTGATTCATCAATATGGGCTGATGAAATTATATTATTTTTAACTTTATCACTAATGTTTTTTACAGCTGAAATGATTTCTTCACGGGAACCGTAGCTCAGTGCCAGTGTTAACGTCATTCGGGAGTTGTTTTGTGTCTTTTCAATAACTTCCATCAGTTCTTTTCGAACCGAATCCGGTAAATGCTGAATCGAACCGATACAATTTAGACGGATGCTGTTTTTTTGTAAGGTCGGAAGTTCGCTTTTTAGGGATTTGACCAAAAGTTTCATCAGGGTTTCCACCTCAACTTTTGGGCGGTTCCAGTTTTCGGTCGAAAAAGCGTAAAGGGTAAGAAATGAAATCCCGAGTTTGGCACAACATTCTACGGTTGTCCGTACCGATTTGGTTCCGTTTTCATGACCAAACGCACGGAGCATCCCTTTTTGTTTTGCCCAACGGCCGTTACCATCCATAATGATGGCCAGGTGCTTGGGAAGGTTCTCTTTATTAATTGTATTTTCTAAATCCATTTATTTATTCTGCACAAAAACATGGGTTTTGACCAAAGGTATAGGTTAGGGTTATTCCCGAAAAAACATACCAGTCGTTACTGTTTAGATTTCCGAATTGTAATCGTTTAAACTGATCGTTTTTGGGATTACTACCGTCCAAATTGTCTGTAAAAGTATAACGGGCACCTACTTCCAATCCCAGGATAAAATTATCCGTCAGCCTTGTTTTGATTCCGGCTATAATCGGAATACCAAAAGCATTTCGGGAATCATCTGTACGGGTGGTACCTTTCAATACATACAATTCGTCATAACGGAACAAACTCACTCCCGTTGTAATATAAGGAGTAGTCATTGGTCCGGAATTATGTAAATCGAAATCAAAAAAGTTGAATTCGAGCGCTAAAGATAATTCTTTTACGGAATTTTCAAAGCTATAACCCCGGTCCTTTCTTCCGGAAACCTTAGAGTCGGCATCGCTTGCGCTTATTTTTCCCTGCGTATAGGAAATTCTGTAGGAATGTCTTGTGCTTTGGTTCCATTTGTATAAAATACCAAAACTAAAGTCTTTCGGGGCGATGTAACTCGTTGGTCCCACATCTCCTACATAGTTGCTTCCGCCTAAAAAAATACCCAGCTCATTAATCTGAGCGTGCGAATTTGTGTAGGTGAATACCAGTAAAAATGCAATAAGAATTCGACTCATTTTTCTAAAATAGTGTGCAAATATAATAATATTGATTTCTAAACCATTTAATTGCTCACTTTTTCAGCTTTTTTTTGACTGAGGTGAGCAGGCATAGAACAATAAAACGGGATATTGCTGTTTCTAGTATGACTTCAATTTCAAAAAATCGTTTAATTTCTTTTGTCTTCTCCCCAAAGCAATTTGTTGCGCAATGTTTTTAGGAAGCCTTCCTCCGGAAATTCGACCATGTTTATGGTAAACGGTGCTTTTTTAATATGGATCTCGGTTTCATTGTCGATCGCTTTGGTGCCGGAATCAAGCGATACCAGAAACTGAGGCTCTCTTCCGGAAACCTTAAGTCTGATTTCGGTGTCGTCGGAAATAATCAACGGACGTACATTCAGATTGTGTGGTGCTATAGGGGTGATGATAATACATTTTACTTCCGGAGTGATCACGGGGCCACCACAGCTTAAGGAATAACCGGTCGATCCGGTTGGTGTGGAAATAATCAGTCCGTCAGCCCAGTAGGAAGTTAAATATTCACCATTCAGACAGGTTTCAATAGTGATCATCGAAGTGGTGTCTTTTCGGGAAACGGTGATTTCGTTCAGGGCAAAATTCAGATCATAAATATTGCATTCTTCCGGATAACACTCCAGACTTAATAAAGAACGTTGCGAAATTTTATAGTTTCCTTCGAATAATTGCGGTAATAAATGTTCAATGGCATCCTGTTGTACATTGGCTAAAAAACCAAGTCGTCCGGCATTGATTCCTACAATCGGGATGTTTTTGTTTTTAACATAGGTAGCGGCACGCAACATCGTACCATCGCCTCCGATACTGATGAAAAAGGCAACGGAACTGTCGAGTTGGGTGTGATTGGAAAATGTAGGATACGATTTGTCGATAATCCCTTTTTCCAGTAATGTCGTATGAAAGTCGGCTTCAAAAACCACCTCTGTTTCATAGTTTTTAAAAACATCGAATACTTTATGGATAATTTCTTCGGTGTTTTTCTGGTAGTAGTAACCGTAAATAGCTATTTTCATACGTATCTTTTAAATGTTTAAATATTTGTCCAGGTAGTCGGATCGGTCTTTCAGGTTGTTCAGGTAAGCATCTTCCTGGTGTTCGGAAACGATTTCATAATTATACCGGCGGAAGGTCTGAATGATCTCGTTTAAACCGCCAAGGCTTATTTTAACCGTAATCTGAACGCGATCCATTTCGGCTTTCGAAATAAACATCCCTAATATCCGGGCATTGTTGGTTTCGACGATCTGACTGATTTCACTCATGCTGTATTCTTCAGCTCCTTTTTCGACGATAAGGATACCGCCTTCTTCCCGTAAGAATGGGGTTTCGTGGAAAAAACGGATGATATCATCCATTTCATAATATCCCAGATAGTTGTTGTCGTTGTCCAGAACCGGAACCAGATTGGTTTCGTTTTTGGCAAAAACTTCCAGAACATCCAGCCACATGGTGTCTTTGCGGGCAAAAAAGCGTTCGAATGTATACCGGAAATCACCGATTTTCATGTCGTGATCCAGTAATTCCACATCGTGCGCGCCGATGCATCCGATATAAACGCCATTTTCGACTATCGGAAAATGACTATACGGGAATTCCAGAAAAAGGTCTTGTGCCGTTTCGATGCTTTCGTCGGTACAAAGCGGATTGATCTCTTTAATGATATAGTCGGAAATTTCAGTCATGGTAAGCGGGTCTTATAATCGAATGCAAAATAATCAAAAAATAGGATATTACCGCTTAATTATACTTTGTATTTTTGTGGGAAAATAGATTGATTATGACAAAACTTTCGGTAAATATTAATAAAATAGCGACGTTGCGCAACTCAAGAGGTGGGAATGTTCCCAACCTGCTACAAGTGGCCATAGATATTCAGAAATTTGGCGGGCAGGGAATTACGGTTCATCCGAGGCCGGACGAAAGACATATCCGTTATCAGGATGCGAGAGATCTGGTTGCTGTTGTGCATACCGAATATAATATTGAAGGGAATCCGGTAAAGAAATTTATGGATCTGGTTTTGGAAACCAAACCGACTCAGGTAACATTAGTGCCGGATGCAGATGATGCGCTAACATCAAATGCCGGATGGGATACCATCAAAAACAAAGATTTTTTAAAAGAAGTGATTGCCGAGTTTAAACGCAACGGAATCCGAACGTCCATTTTTGTCGATCCGGTGCTGGAAATGGTAGCCGGTGCCAAGGAAACCGGAACCGATCGGATTGAATTGTATACCGAAGCCTTTGCACATGAGTATGGTTTGGGAAATCATAGGGGAATCGAGCCCTATGCGGCGGCGGCGGCGTTGGCCAACGAATTGGATCTGGGCATTAATGCCGGGCACGATCTGAGTTTGGATAATATCAAATTCTTTAAAGAAAATATACCGGGATTGTTGGAGGTTTCGATCGGACATGCGCTGATTTCGGAATCGATTTATCTTGGGTTGGAGAATGTAGTGAATATGTATTTACAACGGATGAAATAATGAGTTTGTATTCAAGAATTGAAGGTTCGGGAAAACCATTGCTTATTATTCATGGTTTTCTGGGGATGTCGGACAACTGGAAAACATTGGGAACCCAGTTTGCTGCCGAAGGTTATGAAGTTCATGCGCTGGACATGCGAAACCACGGGAAAAGTTTTCACTCGGATGCATTCAGTTATCAGTTGATGGCGGATGATGTGTATGAATATTGTCAGCAGCACAATCTGACACATATTGATCTTATAGGGCATTCAATGGGAGGGAAAGTAGCGATGTTAGTTGCCGTTACCTATCCGGAACTGGTTGATAAGTTGGTTGTGGCGGATATCGGTCCAAAACAATACGCGCCGCATCATCAGGATATATTAAAAGGTTTAAGTGCGGTCGATTTTTCGCAAAAACCGGGTAGAAGCGAGGTGGAAGCTATCGTTGAAACCTATATTCCGGATTTCGGAACGCGACAATTTCTACTGAAAAACCTGTACTGGAAAGAACCCGGGCAATTGGCATTCCGATTTAACCTGGAGGTTTTTGTAAGAAATCAGGAAGTAATAGGCGAATCATTGCCGTATGAAGGTCATTTTGAGAAGCCGGTACTCTTTTTAAAAGGTGAAAATTCGGGTTATATCAAAAGTGAAGATGCCGGATTGATCGAACATCATTTTCCGTTTTCCAAAATTGAAACAATTAAAAACGCAGGTCACTGGCTTCATGCCGAAAATCCGACGGCTTTTTTTGATGCCGTAATTTCATTCCTAAGAGGATAAAATTATAAGGTTGTTAATTTAAGAGAATAAATAGTATGAGCGCATAATATTTTTCTTAAAAAAATTGTAAAATCCATATTTTGTTATAAATTTGATATAATCATATTCGAACGTAACAAATAAAACTAACACATTTTTAACTTATGAGAAAACTGCTATCTTTAACATTGTTAGCTCTGGCTTCCTCGAGTGCTTTTGCAGGCGGGTATCGTGTGAGTCTTCAAGGGCAGAAGCAATTGGCAATGGGACATACAGGAGTTGCTGTTGTAAATAGTGCAGAGGTATTGTTCTTTAATCCGGCAGGGATGTCCTACTTGAAAGATCGATTTAATATCTCCGTTGGTGCTAATATCCTTACAGCAAAAACAAAATTCCAGAATGAAATGTACAATTGGAATGCTTCTACAAGTAATACGGGAACGCCTTTCAATATTTATGCTTCCTATAGAATAACCGACTGGCTTTCTGCCGGAATCGCGGTTTATACACCATACGGTAGTGAAGTAGCCTGGGATCAGGATTGGCAGGGTGCTCATTTGGTAAATAAAATTGATTTGAAATCGTTTTATGTTCAGCCAACAATCTCTTTAAAAGTAAACGAATATTTCAGTGTTGGTGGTGGACCTATCTATGTGAACGGTTCGGTTGAATTCAACAGAAACCTGTTTCGTGGTGATAATATCACCGATGCTAGCGGAAATCGTCCGGACGTAACATTGGATGCAAAAGGAATTTCCGGATGGGGATATAACGTAGGTTTTATGTTTAACCCAACCAATAAAATGCGTTTAGGGGTAAACTACCGTTCTAAAATTGTAATGGAAGCCCGTGATGGTGATGCTACATTCCACGATGTGCCAACTTTCTTACAGGGAACTTTAACGAATACGCAGTTTAATGCCGATCTACCTTTACCAGCTGAATTAACAGCCGGTTTATCGTACCAGATTACCGATAAATTCTTGGTAGCATTCGATATCAACAGAGCGATGTGGAGTGCTTATACAGCTTTGGTGGTTGAGTTTGCCAACGGTGCGCCAACTTCTACAAATCCGAGAAATTATAAAGATGCTACTACCTATAGAGTAGGAGCGCAATATAAAGCGAACGAGAAATTTACTTTCCGTGCCGGATGGTATCATGACGAAAGTCCGGTTCAGGATGGTTACTTCGCTCCGGAAACACCAAGAAACAGTTCTATGGGGTATACGGGTGGTTTAACCTACCAGATTGGAAAACGTTTTGGTATCGACGTTTCGTTCTTATACCTGCATTTCGACGAAGTGGATAACAGTTATGACCACTACACAGAAGGAGCTAACCAAAATGTTAGTTTTGGCGGAACTTATAAATCATCGGTGTTTTCACCAGGTTTAGGGATAACCTATAGCTTCTAAGCCTTAATCGTCTAATCTTTTTATCGGAATTTAACATGAAAAATAAATTTATATACTTTGCTGTTTTGGCTTCGTTAGGATTAGCATCCTGTGAGCCGGAATTTGAAAACGAGGTGAGCAATGCGAGTTACTCGGCCGGAGATGCTGATTTTAGTTCGTATGTAGCCATCGGAAACTCATTGACCTCCGGATACATGGATGGTACGGTGTCTCGAGTGGGACAACAGTATTCCTTTCCGAACATTTTGGCACAGCAGTTTGCTGTTGTAGGTGGCGGTGAATTTACACAACCGTCTTACGCAGAAGATACCGGTAATCTTGGTGGTTTGTTGATCAATGGACAACCTTTCCCAAGTGCGCAGGCAAATGGGTTCCCAACACGATTGATTATTAATGCATCAGTTGGTGGACCTCAAAATATTGCAGGAACCTCAACGATCAATGTGAGTCCATCTACATTACAGGCTACGGCTTATAATAATATGGGAGTTCCGGGAGCAAAAACATTCCATTTAACATTACAGGGTTACGGAAATATCGCCAATTTAGCGGCAGGAACTGCAAATCCTTACTTTGTACGTCATGCGGTTACACCAAATTCAACAGTAATTGGTGATGCCATGACGAAAAACCCAACATTCTTTACCAACTGGATTGGAAATAATGACGTGTTGGGATATGCGACTAATGGAGGAGTAGGTTCTACTTCCGGAACCGGTTCGGCTGATATAACACCGTCTGCAGTGTTTTCTATGGCCTATGGAGCAATTGTTGATCAGTTGACAGCGAACGGTGCTAAAGGTGTTGTAGCTACAATTCCTTCGGTAACAGCGATTCCTTTCTTTACAACCGTTCCGTACAACCCGATCACGGCAGCTTTATTGGCGAGTCAGGCGGATCCTACAGGTGCCGGAACAATTCAGGCGTTAAATACACAATTATACGGTCCGCTTAAACAGGCTTTAACTGCTTTTGGAGCTGGAGATCGTATCAATCTGCTTTCGGCAACGGGTCAAAATCCATTGTTGATTAAAGACGAAACGTTAACCAACCTTTCGGCTCAGTTAACGGCTGCGTTTACACCAACATTAGGACCAGGATTGGCCGCGCAATACGGACAAATCTTCGGACAGGCGAGACAAACAACCAATAACGATTTGGTGTTGTTAACAACCAGAACGGCTATCGGAACAGCTCCTGCCGGAATCCCGGCTCCGCTTGATAAATATGGAATTACATTCCCATTGGAAGACAAACATATTTTGATCCCGGCTGAAAAAGATGCCATTGCAGCAGCTACTACCGATTTTAATAATATCATCAGAGCAAAAGCAGCTGCTAAAAACTTAGCGGTAGCCGATATGAATGCAATCATGAACCAATTGGTGAGCGGTTTGCGCGTAGAAGACGGTCAGATTTATACGGCTAACTATTTTAGTACGGCTACAATCAATACTGTATTGTTCTCATTGGATGGGGTACACCCGAATGCAAGAGGGTATGCTGTTATCGCGAATGAAGTGATCAAAGTGATCAACAACTACTACCACGCTAAATTACCATTGGTAAGTTCCGGAACCTATCCGGGTGCGACAGTTTTGGTTACAAATTAAAACACCCTAAGGTATTACACTATAAAAAGCACTGATTATTCAGTGCTTTTTTATATTTTTATAACACGAAAACGAAACAAAATAATATGAATTTACTTGTTAGACTCCTGATTACGACCATTCTCGTTGTGGTGATCGCTCATTTTTTGCCGGGTATTTCGGTAGATAGTATTAAGACTGCACTTATTGTTGCGGTGGTTCTGGCTTTGCTGAATACGTTTTTAAAGCCCATACTGGTGTTTTTTACTTTACCGGTAACCGTGATAACATTGGGATTGTTCCTGTTGGTGATCAATGCGGTGATGATTTTAATCTGTGATTATCTGATCGATGGCTTCGAAGTGAAATCCTTTGTAAGCGCTTTACTTTTTAGCGTTGTCCTTTCTGTTTGTCAGTGGTTACTGAATCTTTTTGTGAAAGACTAAAGTAGAAAACACGATTTTAAAAGATATTTTTTAGCTTATTGAGATACAATAAGTTAAAAACTTGGTTGGGTTGTAAAAAATATATAATTTTGCAACCCAATTTTAGTATGTAAAAAATAAAATAATGAATATTACAAGAAACAATGTTGATGCATTAAATGCGATTGTAACAGTTGAAGTTACAAAAGAAGACTATGCAGGTCAGGTTCAAAAAGTTTTAGCAGATTATCGCAAAAATGCTAGTATCCCTGGATTCAGAAAAGGTGCAGTACCAATGAGTCTAATTGAAAAACAATATGGGAAGGCAGTTCTTCTTGATGAAGTAAATAAATTGTTGCAAAATTCATTAAACAATTATTTAGTTGAAGAAAAATTAGATATCCTTGGAAATCCGCTTCCAAAAGTTACGGAAGATTTCGATTGGGATACCGATAATTATAAATTCGAATTCGAATTAGGTCTTGCTCCGGAATTTTCGGTTGATTTAACAGCGAAAAACGATATCACTAAATTCAACATCGTTGTAGACGACGCTATGTTGGACGAGCAAGTGGAGCGTATCCAAAAACAATACGGGAAATTGGTTTCGAAAGAGAAAGTGGAAGAAGGAGATGATTTAAGAGGAACTTTCACAAACGAAGAAAAAGAAATCAACAATACCACAAACATCACGTTGGATATCTTTAAAGATAAAAAAACGATCAAAAAATTCATCGGTAAAAAAGTGGGTGACGTAGTAACCGTTAGCACTAAAGGTTTATTTGATGATGATCACAAATTGATGGATTACCTGAAAGTTGGTCACGATGACGTTCATGGTTTGGATGTTGAAGTAAACTTTACAATCGAAGAAATCAACACTACTGAGAAAGCTGAAATCAACCAGGAGTTATTGGATAAATTGTTCGGTGAAGGAGTAGTAACTTCTGTAGAGCAATTAAAAGAGAAAATCAAAGAAGATGCGGATAAGCAATTTGCAACGCAAGCGGATCAGAAATTCTTAAACGATGTTACGGAGTTCTTAATCGAAAATACAAAATTCGAATTACCAGCTGAATTCCTTAAAAAATGGATCCAGACTGTAGGTGAGAACCCATTAACTGAAGAACAAGCTAACGAAGAGTATGCAAAATCTGAAAAAGGATTGCGTTACCAGTTAATCGAAAGCAAAGTAATCGTTGAAAACAACTTACAAATCACTTTCGAAGACTTAAAAGCGTTTACTGCTGACTTGATTAAAAAACAAATGGCACAGTTCGGACAAATGGATCCGTCTGATGCTGAGGTAGAAAATATCGTAGCTCGTGTATTGTCAAATCAGGAAGAAGTAAAACGTCTTTCGGAGCAGGTAATGAACGAAAAGATGCTAAATGTTTTCAAAGAAAAGGTTTCTGCAAAAACTAAAGAAGTTTCTTACCAAGACTTTATTAAAGAAATGTACGGAGAATAATTTGTACTAAAAAATAAGTATATTTGAGCGTCAGACAGATTTGTCTGACGCTCTTTTTAATTTTAAACAAAAAAATTACTATGAATTACGGAAAAGAATTTGAAAAATATGCTACCAGACACCATGGTATCAATAGCATGTATTACGATAAAATCGTAAGTAGTATGACACCATATATCATAGAAGAACGACAAATGAACGTGGCTTCTATGGATGTTTTCTCCCGATTAATGATGGATAGAATTATCTTTTTGGGAACGGGAATCGACGATTATGTAGCGAACATTATTCAGGCGCAATTGTTGTTCCTGGAAAGTGTAGACGCTTCCAAAGATATCAGTATCTATATCAATTCACCGGGTGGAGGCGTATATGCCGGACTGGGAATTTATGATACCATGCAATTGGTTAAACCGGATGTGGCCACCATTTGTACCGGAATTGCAGCTTCTATGGGGGCGGTTTTATTATGTGCCGGAGCCGATGGAAAACGTTCTGCTTTACCACATTCCCGTGTGATGATCCACCAGCCGCTTGGAGGAGCACAAGGTCAGGCTTCCGATATCGAAATCACAACCCGTGAGATCTTAAAACTAAAAACCGAGTTATACGAAATCATTTCGAAGCACTCCAAACAGCCTATGGATAAAGTACACCATGACAGTGACCGTGATTACTGGATGATTGCACATGAGGCCAAAGCATACGGAATGATCGATGAAGTATTAATCAGACAATAATTTTTTTGAAGATGCTTTACGGCATCTTCACTTTTTAAGAAAATAAAAATGGCTAAAGAAGTATTAGAGTGTTCTTTTTGTGGAAGAAAAAAGCCAGAAACAAATCTGTTGATTGCCGGAATCAATGCGCATATCTGTGATAGATGTATTGAACAGGCACATGGGATTGTTTTAGAAGAATTAAAACAGAGTGAAAATTCGGGATTGCTGGCCGATTTGGTATTAAGCAAGCCTAAGGAAATACGTGCATTCCTTGATCAATATGTAATCGGGCAGGAGCAAACCAAAAAAGTATTGTCTGTTGCGGTTTACAACCACTACAAACGTTTGCTGCAAAAACAGCTGGACGATGAGGTGGAAATTGAAAAAAGTAACATCATCATGGTGGGACAAACCGGTACCGGTAAGACATTAGTAGCTAAAACTATCGCCAAAATGCTAAATGTACCATTGGCAATTGTAGATGCTACGGTATTGACCGAAGCCGGATATGTTGGAGAAGATGTGGAAAGTATTCTAACCCGTCTTTTACAGGCTGCCGATTATGATGTGGCAAAAGCGGAACGCGGAATTGTATTTATCGACGAGATTGATAAAATTGCCCGTAAAAGTGATAACCCATCAATTACCAGAGATGTTTCCGGAGAAGGAGTACAGCAGGCTTTATTAAAGCTATTGGAAGGAACTGTGGTAAATGTACCGCCTAAAGGAGGACGTAAACACCCGGATCAGAAGTTTGTGGAGGTGAATACCCAAAATATTCTTTTTATCGCAGGTGGTGCTTTCGACGGTATTGAACGTATTATTTCCAAACGTTTAAACCATCAGGCGGTGGGCTATACAGCGTCTAAAAATGCAGATCAGGTTGATAAGAGTAACCTGTTGCAGTATATCATCCCGAAAGATATCAAAGATTTTGGATTGATTCCGGAGATTATCGGACGTTTACCGGTGTTAACGCATATGGATCCTTTGGATCGCGAAACGTTACGTGCGATTCTGACGGAGCCTAAAAATGCCCTGGTAAAACAATACAAAAAACTATTCGCGATGGACGATGTGGAATTTTCCATTACCGACGATGCGTTGGATTTTATTGTAGACAAAGCACTGATGTATAAATTAGGAGCCAGAGGATTGCGTTCGTTATGCGAAGCGATCTTAACCGATGCGATGTATGAACTACCAGGTTCGGATGAAAAAGAACTGGTAATCGACAAAAAATACGCGGAACATTCGCTGGACAAAAATCTGTTACAACGATTAAAAGCAGTATCATAATAAAAAAGGGTTGTCGCCAGACAACCCTTTTTTTGTTTTAAATTTTACACCTGACAGGTTTTTAAAACCTGTCAGGTGTTATAATTATTTTTTAACAATCAGGAATTCTGATCGTCTGTTTTGTGCATATTCTTCTTCGGTACAGTTATCACCGCAGTTTACTTTAGGCTCGCTCTCTCCGTAACCTTTTCCGGAGATTCTATCCTTAGCAATTCCTTTGGAGATTATATATTGTACAGTCGATTTTGCACGACGGTCGGATAAATTCATATTGTATTTATCGCTACCTCTGCTATCGGTGTGGGATTTAACCATGATCACCATGTTTGGATAGGCAATCATCGCTTGTACTAGCTTATCCAGTTCAAAAGCACCTTGTTGGGTAATGTTGCTCTTGTCGAATTCGAAATAGATGTCATTCAATACCACTTCTTTTTCAGTTACGATCTGCTCGATTGGCTGTAAGTCGGCGCTGATGTTCACGATACCTCCTTTGGTTTTGCTAACCGGGAAGTTGTTGCTTTCATAACCGTCTTTGGCCACCTGAATCGTGTAAGCTTTATCACACTCAACAGCGTACGATACCGTTCCGTCTGCTTCGGTTGTTTTAGTCGAAATAATGTTGTTCTTCTCGTCTAAGATCGCTACACGGGCACCCGATAATTTAGCACCTG
>Ga0222427_100986_pt1 | contig 18936 bp, 23 predicted proteins | sample 2B20Ametagenome_FD_182890 | JGI IMG/M metagenome (GOLD analysis project Ga0222427, IMG submission 182890) | Enriched microbial communities from leaf-cutter ant dump, University of Wisconsin, Madison, United States - 2B20A (version 2) | ecosystem: Environmental > Terrestrial > Nest > Insects nest...
GAACTCGCTCTTGACGGCGCTGAACAGCTCCTCGACGCGCTGGATGTGCTCGTCCATCGTGCCGCCCACGTCCATGAGCAGCAGCACCTTCACGTTGTTGTGGCGCTCGGGCACCATCTTGATGTCCAGGTAGCCCGCGTTGGCGGCCGTGCTGCGGATGGTGTCGGGCAGGTCCAGCTCCAGCTCGTGCCTTCGCGCGCGAACTTGCGCAGGCGGCGCAGCGCCACCTTGATGTTGCGCGTGCCCAGCTCCTGCTGGTCGTCGTAGTCCTTGTAGGCGCGCTGCTCCCACACCTTCACGGCGCTCTTGTTCTTGCCCGCGCCGCCGATGCGCACGCCCTGCGGGTTGTAGCCGCCGTGGCCGAAGGGGCTGGTGCCGCCGGTGCCGATCCACTTGCTGCCGCCCTCGTGGCGCTCCTTCTGCTCTTCGAGGCGCTTCTTGAGCGTCTCCATGAGCTCGTCCCAGCCCATCTTCTCGATGGCGGCCTTTTGTTCGGGCGTGAGCTCGTTCTCCAGGATCTTGCGCAGCCAGTCGGCCGGGATCTCCTTGGTGAAGTCGGCCACCATCTCCACGCCCTTGAAGTAGGCGCCGAAGGCCCGGTCGAACTTGTCGTAGTGCTTCTCGTCCTTCACCAGCGTGAGGCGCGAGAGGTTGTAGAAGTCGTCCAGGCTCCACGCGTCGTCGGACCTCGGGCCCACCACGCCGGCCTGCAGCGCTTCGAGCAGCGTGAGGTATTCCTTCACGGACACCGGCAGCTTGGCCGAACGCAGGGTGTAGAAGAAGTCGATCAGCATGTTTTTGGCCTCCAGCGCTTATGCATCAAGCGCCCGCAGCTCCAAAAGGTATAGCAACTGTGCCCTGGCCTCCGGCCACTCGCCCGCGCGCATGCTGTACATCACCGTGTCGCGGATGGTGCCGTCGCGGCGCAGCGCGTGGCCGCGGATCACGCCGTCCTTCTTCGCGCCCAGGCGCTCGATGGCGCGCTGCGACGCGAAGTTGTAGTTGTCCGTGCGCCAGCCCACGACGTGGCACTGCAGCGTGTCGAAGGCATGGCCCATCATCAGCAGCTTGCAGGTGGTGTTGACGTGCGTGCGCTGCACGCTCTGGCGGTACCAGGTGTAGCCGATCTCCACGCGCTTCACGGCCGGCAGGATGTCGTGGTAGCTCGTGGTGCCGAGCACGGTGCCGGTGGCGTCCTCGACCACGGCGAAGGCGAAGCGGTTGCCTTCGTCGCGCATGCGCAGCGCCGCCTCGATGTAGGCGCGGGTGCCCTGCGGCTCGGGCACCGAGGTGACGCGCAGCTTCCACAGCGCGCCGTCGGCAGCGGCGGCGGCAAGGCCTTCCTCGTGCGACAGCGCCAGGGGTTCCAGGCGCACGCCGTTCTGGCGCAGGGTGACGGGTTCGACAAAGCCCATGGTGTCGTGTCTCCTCAATCGTCCTTGCGCGCAGCGCGCCAGCGCCGCGCCAGGTGCAGCCCCAGGCCGCCGCCCACGCCCACGAGCACGATGCCCGCGATGCTGGCCGTGCCGTAGCCCTCGGCGAAGATGTCCAGGCCCAGCAGGTGCCCGGCCCAGAAGCCCGCGAGCGCACCGCCCACGAAGCCCACGGCGTCGGACAGGCCCTCGATCAGCAGGCGTTTGGTGGTGGCGTCCATGGCGTCAGCGGTTGCGCTGGTTCATGAACACCAGCTTCTCGAACAGGCTCACGTCCTGCTCGTTCTTGAGCAGCGCGCCCACCAGCGGCGGCACGGCCACCTTGTTGTCGGCGCTCTGCAGGGCCGACAGCGGAATGTCCTCGGCCACCAGCAGCTTGAGCCAGTCGAGCAGCTCGCTGGTCGAGGGCTTCTTCTTGAGGCCCGGCAGGTTGCGCACGTCGTAGAAGGTCTTCATCGCCACGCCGAGCAGTTCGGCCTTGAGCGTGGGGAAGTGCACGTTCACGATCTGCCGCATGGTGTCGGCGTCGGGGAACTTGATGAAGTGGAAGAAGCAGCGGCGCAGGAAGGCGTCGGGCAGCTCCTTCTCATTGTTGGAGGTGATGAACACCAGCGGGCGGTGCTTGGCGCGGATCAGCTCGCGCGTCTCGTAGCAGTAGAACTCCATGCGGTCGATCTCGCGCAGCAGGTCGTTCGGGAATTCGATGTCGGCCTTGTCGATCTCGTCGATCAGCAGCGCCACGGGCTGGTCGGCCGTGAAGGCCTGCCACAGCACGCCTTGCACGATGTAGTTGCGGATGTCCTTCACGCGCTCGCTGCTCGCCTCGTCGCCCAGCTGGCTGTCGCGCAGGCGGCTCACCGCGTCGTATTCGTACAGGCCCTGCTGCGCCTTGGTGGTGGACTTGATGTGCCACTGCAGCAGCGGCATGGAGAGGGCCTGGGCCACCTCCTCGGCCAGCATCGTCTTGCCGGTTCCGGGCTCGCCCTTGATGAGCAGCGGGCGTTGCAGGGTGATGGCCGCGTTCACCGCGAGCATGAGATCTTGGGTGGCGACGTAGTTCTGGGAACCTTGGAATTTCATGAGGGAAATCACCGGATCGTTGATGGATGGGGCTTGACAGGCGCTGGCTATAATCGGCGGTTGATCAGAGCCCAGAGCTGAACTTCCACGAGATTGTGCGCGCAAAATGAACAAAACGCTGACCACGCTATTTGCCCTGGCTGTCGCTTCCGTGACCGCCATCTCCCATGCCCAGGAAGCCAAAGGCGACGTGGAAGCCGGCAAGCAGAAGATTGCCATGTGCATTGGCTGCCATGGCATCCCGGGGTATCAGGCGAGCTTTCCGGAAGTGCACAAGGTGCCCATGATCTCGGGCCAGAGCGCCAAGTACATCGCGTCCGCACTCACCGCCTACCAGAAGGGCGAGCGCAAGCACCCCACCATGCGCGGCATCGCCGATTCGTTGTCCGAGCAGGACATCGCCGACGTGTCGGCCTACTACGAACAGCACGGCAAGACGGGCGCCGAACTGCCCGCCAAGCCCAGCCGCGAACCCAGCGTGCAAGTGGCCGCGCTGCTGCAAAAGGGCGCCTGCGTGTCCTGCCACGGCGACAACTTCGCCAAGCCCATCGACCCCTCGTACCCCAAGATCGCCGGCCAGCATGCCGACTACCTGTTCGTGGCCCTGAAGTCCTACAAGGTCGAGAAGAACGCCAACGTGGGCCGCAGCAACGCCATCATGGCCGGCGTGGCCAAGCAGTTCACCAACGCTGAGCTCAAGGCCCTGGCCGGCTACATCAGCAGCCTGGACGGCGACCTGCACGTGGTGCCGCAATCGCGCTTCCGCTGATCCCTGCGGACGGCCGGTGAAGAGAGCCCGCTTCGGCGGGCTTTTTTGCGCCCGCGGCCTCTCTCTATCTGGCATGGAGCGCGGGGGCTTGTTTGCCCGCGGCAGGGGGGCTTCCTACAATGCCGCCATGCGTCTTTCCATGGTCTCTTCCGGCATGCATGAAAGCCCGCCCGCCCGGGGTGCCGCGCAGGCTGCGCGTGCCGAGCAAAGGACGGGTGTTCCGAGACCAGCTGCGCCGGCCTTGGCTTCCTAGGCCCGGCGGTTCCTTCTTCCCCCAGAGCGTCATCCACCCACCGCCGGGCCGCGCGGCCAGCGCGGGCGCGCCTGCCGTGCGGGCGCTGGCCCTTTTCTTCTCGCGTGCCCTTCGCTGTTCACGGCGCGGGCGCGTGGATGGCGCCATGCGGCACGGCGCTTCGCGCCGGCCTTTCGCACGCTTGCCGGGAAGTCCCATGCATCTTCAGACCATCGCCGCCTTCACCGATTTTTCCGCCGCCGCCGAACAGGCGCTGGACCGCGCCGCCCTCGTGGCGGCCCACCATGGCGCGGGCCTGCGCCTCCGGTACTGCACCGACACGCCCGACCCGCGCTTCGCCGATCCGCACGCCCGGCTGGAGCAGCGTGCGCGCCAGCTGGCCCGGCGCCACGAAATCCCGGTCACGGCCGTGGTGCAAGGGACGGGGGACGTGGTCCGCGATGCCCTCGCCGCATCCGCCGACGCCGACCTGCTGGTGCTGGACCGCCGCGCGGAGTGCGGCCTGTGGCCGCTGTTGCGCGAGCGGGCGCTGGCACGCATCCTGCGCGGCAGCCGCTGCCCGGTGCTGGTCGTGCAGCGCGTGCCGCAGGGCGCCTACCGGCGCATGCTGATCGCGGTGGATTTCTCCGGCGCCTCCGCATCGCTGCTGCGGTATGCCGGCGGGCTGCAGGACGATGCCCTGCTGGAGATTTACCACGCCGTCGATCTGCGCGACGAGGCGAAGCTGCGCAGCGCCGAGGCGTCGGCGCAGGCCCTGCGCGCCTACCGCGCGCAGATGCTGGAACAGGCCCGGCGTCGCATGCTGCCGCTGGCCAGCGCCTACGACGCGCGCCGCAACCGCGTGGCCACCGCGATCGGCCGCGGCGACCCGGCGCGCGAGCTCGCGGTGCAAGGCGAGGCCTCGGGCGCGGACCTCATCGCCGTGGGGTACACGCGCCGGCCGTGGCTTGCCGAATGGCTGCTCGGAAGCGTCGCGGGCCGGCTGCTGGGCCGGGTGGACTGCGACGTGCTGGTGTTTCCGACCGGCTTCGCGCTGCCCCAGGGCCGTGCGGTCCCGGCGGCGCACGCACGGGAAGGACTCTGTTTTTGATAGCTGCCAGCGCTTGCTGGGCAAGCGCTGGAGGCCAATTTGCCTTTGAAGATCAGTCCTGCGTCGCGCGCCGCTGCACGCAGGCGATGTAGGCCTCGCCGTCGGGCGGGCGGCCGGCGCGCTGGCTTTCCCAGAGCATTTCGCCCAGGCATTCCATGGCGGCGTGGTGCGCGTCGTGCAGCGAGTCCAGGCGGGCGGTCAGCAGTTCCACGGCCTGGCGGATGCCGCGCGGCTGGTCGATGCTGCACTGCTCGCTGATCGACAGGTGCATTGAGAGGTGCAGGAAGGGGTTCGTGCGGCCCGGCGTTTCATCGTAGTTGCGGGCCACGGCGGCGTCCGCGTCGGACAGGTCTGCGTGGTACTCGGGGTGCTCGGCGATCCACAGGCTGGCCAGCGTCTCGATGGCTTCCATGGGCGCGCCGTTGTGCGACTTGGCGTGCACCCCGCAGAGGAAGCGGCGCACGTCGGCTTGGGAGGGGGAGAACATAGGGGCTAGAGGTTAGCACCGGGGTCTGAGAACGTGTGAACGAATCCGCCATGCCCGCTCATCACGCCAAAACACGCCCCCTCTGCGTTGCAAATGCTCGCCATAGCCCGAGCTATGACTGCGCTTTGCGCCTTGATGGGCCGCGTTTTGGCGCGCTGCTCGGCCACGCCGAATTCATTCACACGTTCTGAGGCCGGCACTTGCCGGGGTTTTCAGCGCGGCGCGCCCATCATGCGCGAGATGGTCCGCGCCGCGCCCAGCAGCGCCGGCAGCATGCTCTGCTGCATCAATTCCGCGCTGGTGCGGTTGGCCTGCCCGCTGATGTTGAGCGCGGCCACGGTCTGGCCCGTGCGGTTGGTCAGCGGCGCGGCGATGGAGATCAGGCCTTCCTCCAACTCCTGGTTCACCAGGCACCAGCCCTGGCGGCGGGCCTCGCGGATGCGCTCGAGCACGGTGGCCGCGTCGGCGGCGGTGTGCGCGGTGAAGCGCTGCTCCATCGGCTGCGCCTGCAGCCGCGCCTGCAGCTCCTCGTCGGGCAGGGCGGCCAGCAGCACGCGGCCCATCGAGGTCCAGGGCGCGGGCAGGCGCGAGCCCACGCCCAGGCTGGTGCGCATGATCTTGTGCGTGGGCACGCGCAGCACGTAGACGATGTCCAGCCCGTCGAGCACGGCGGCCGAGGACGACTCGCGCACTTCCTCCACCAGGTCTTCCATCACCGGCTCGGCTAGGTTCCACAGGGGCAGCGACGACAGGTAGGCGAAGCCCAGGTCCAGGATGCGCGGCGAGAGCCGGAAGAGCTTGCCGTCCGTCTCCACGTACCCCAGCGTCTGCAGCGTGAGCAGGATGCGGCGCGCGCCGGCGCGCGTGAGGCCCGTGCGCGCGGCCACCTCGCTCAGGGTCTGCTGCGGCGCGGCGGCGCTGAAGGAGCGGATCACCTCCAGCCCGCGGGCGAACGACTGCACGTAGCTGTCGCTGGGCTTGGATTCGTTGGAGGGCGGCGGGGCGGGCATCATGCGGGCGCCATTATAATTCTTTAAGCGAACATTTGTTCTAAAGGCGAACAAAACAGGCCCCCAAGGCGGCCAATCACGAAAGCATTTCGAGATGATCAACAAGTTGGCGGACTCCGTGGCCCAGGCCCTGGCGGAAGTCCGGGACGGCGCCACGGTGCTGATAGGCGGCTTCGGCACGGCGGGCATTCCGGGCGAACTTATCGACGGCCTCATCGCCCAGGGCGCGCGCGACCTCACCGTGGTGAACAACAACGCGGGCAATGCCGACCAGGGCCTGGCCGCGCTGCTGCAGGCTGGCCGGGTGCGCAAGATCATCTGCAGCTTTCCGCGCCAGGTGGACAGCCACGTGTTCGACGGGCTGTACCGCAGCGGCAAGCTGGAGCTGGAACTGGTGCCCCAGGGCAACCTGGCCGAGCGCCTGCGCGCCGCGGGCGCGGGCATCGGCGCCTTCTTCTGCCCCACGGGCTACGGCACGGAACTGGCCCGCAACCCGGACGGGTCCGGCAAGGAGACGCGCGAGATCAATGGCCGCCACTATGTGCTGGAGTACCCCATCCACGGCGACGTGGCCCTCATCAAGGCCGAGAAGGGCGACCGCTGGGGCAACCTCACCTACCGCATGTCGGCGCGCAACTTCGGCCCCGTGATGGCCACCGCCGCCAAGGCCACCATCGCCACCGTGCACGAGGTCGTGCCGCTGGGCGCGCTGGACCCCGAAACCATCGTCACGCCCGGCATCTACGTGCGCAACGTCGTGCAGATCGCGCGCACCGCCACGCAGGCGGGCGGCTTCAAGAAATCCGCCTGAAATAAGGCCACGATGCCCTAGGAGCCAGCGTGAGCAGCTATCAGAAAAGAAGCAAGGAAGAGCTGGCCCGCCGCGTGGCCCAGGACATCCACGACGGCGCCTACGTGAACCTGGGCATCGGCCAGCCCACGCTGGTGGCCAACCACATCCCGGCGGGCCGCGAGGTCATCCTGCAAAGCGAGAACGGCATCCTGGGCATGGGCCCGGCGGCGCCGGCGGGGCAGGAGGACTATGACCTCATCAACGCCGGCAAGCAGCCCGTGACGCTGCTGCCCGGCGGCGCGTACTTCCACCATGCCGACAGCTTCGCCATGATGCGCGGCGGCCACCTGGACATCTGCGTGCTGGGCGCCTTCCAGGTGAGCGCCACGGGCGACCTGGCCAACTGGAGCACGGGCGAGCCCGGCGCCATCCCGGCCGTGGGCGGCGCCATGGACCTGGCCACCGGCGCCCGGCAGACCTGGGTGATGATGGACCTGCTCACCCGGCAGGGCGCCAGCAAGGTGGTGGAGCGCTGCAGCTACCCGCTCACCGGCATCGCCTGCGTGAAGCGCATCTACACCGACCTGTGCACGCTGGCCTGCATGCCCGCAGGGCTGCGGCTCATCGACACCGTGCCCGGCCTCGCGCACGCCGAGCTCGAACGGCTGGTGGGCCTGCCCATCCAGGCCGCCGCCTGAATTCTTCCATTCACTCAATCACCATCAACGAGGAGACATATCCATGAGCCAGGCCTTCATCTGCGACGCCGTCCGCACGCCCTTCGGCCGCTACGGCGGCGCCCTGTCGAGCGTGCGCACCGACGACCTGGGCGCCATCCCCATCCGCGCGCTCATGGAGCGCAACCCAGGCGTGGACTGGGCGGCAGTGACCGACGTGCTCTACGGCTGCGCCAACCAGGCTGGCGAGGACAACCGCAACGTGGCCCACATGGCCAGCCTGCTGGCGGGCCTGCCCGTCGATGTGCCCGGCGCCACCATCAACCGCCTGTGCGGCTCGGGCCTGGACGCCGTGGGCACGGCCGCGCGCGCCATCAAGGCCGGCGAGGCGGGCCTGATGATCGCGGGCGGCGTGGAGAGCATGAGCCGCGCGCCCTTCGTCATGCCCAAGGCCGAGAGCGCCTTCAGCCGCAGCAACGCGGTGTACGACACGACGATCGGCTGGCGCTTCATCAACAAGCTCATGAAAGAGAAGTACGGCGTGGACTCCATGCCCGAGACCGCCGAGAACGTGGCGACCGACTTCCACATCGAGCGCGAGGCGCAGGACCGCCTGGCCCTGCGCAGCCAGCTCAACGCCGTGGCCGCGCAGAAGGCCGGCCACCTCGCGCGCGAGATCGTGCCCGTGACCATCCCGCAGAAGAAGGGCGAGGCCATCGTGGTCAGCCAGGACGAGCATCCGCGCGAGACCAGCCTGGAGGCGCTGGCCAAGCTCAAGGGCGTGGTGCGGCCCGATGGCACGGTGACGGCCGGCAACGCCTCGGGCGTGAACGACGGCGCCTGCGCCCTGCTGCTGGCCGACGAGGCCAGCGCCGCCAAGTACGGCCTCACGCCCCGCGCCCGCGTGGTGGGCATGGCCGTGGCCGGCGTGGCGCCGCGCATCATGGGCTTCGGCCCCACGCCCGCGACGCTCAAGGTGCTGGCGCAGACGGGCCTGACCATCGACCACATGGACGTGATCGAACTCAACGAGGCCTTCGCCGCCCAGGGCCTGGCCGTGCTGCGCGCGCTGGGCCTGAAGGACGACGACGCGCGCGTGAACGCCTGGGGCGGCGCCATCGCCCTGGGCCACCCGCTGGGCGCCAGCGGAGCGCGGCTGGCCACCACGGCCGTCAACCGCCTGCACGAGCACGCCGGCAAGTACGCGCTGTGCACCATGTGCATCGGCGTGGGCCAGGGCATCGCGGTGATCCTGGAACGCGTGTGAGCGCCGGCGCGCCCGCCACCGTCGTCACCGGCGCCAGCCACGGCATCGGCCGCGCCATCGCCGAGGCCGTGCTCGCCCAGGGCGCGCCGTGGTCAACCTGGACTGCGCGCCGCCGGACTGGGGCCACCCGCTGCTCACCTCGTACCAGGTCGACCTGACCGACGAGGCCGCGACCCGCGCCTGCGCGGCCGAGATCGCGGCCCGGCACGACGTGACCGCCCTGGTGAACAACGCGGGCGCCACGCGCCCCGGCAGCATCGACACGGCCACCACCGCGCAGCTCGACGACGTGGTGGGCCTGCACCTGCGCGCCCCGATGCTGCTGGTGCAGGCCTTCCTGCCCACCTTGCGCGCCTGCGGCCAGGGGCGCATCGTCAACATGGCCTCGCGCGCCGCGCTGGGCAAGGGCGAGCGCGTCGTGTACTCGGCCACCAAGGCCGGGATGATCGGCATGACGCGCACCCTGGCCATGGAGCTGGGCCGCGACGGCATCACCGTCAACGCCATCGGACCCGGGCCCATCGCCACCGAGCTGTTCCGGAGAAGCAACCCCGAGGGCGCGCCGCAGACGCAGCGCATCCTGGACAGCATCGCCGTGGGCCGCATGGGCACGCCCGGGGACGTGGCCCGCGCCGCGCTGTTCTTCCTGTCGCCCGACAACGGCTTCGTGACGGGCCAGGTGCTCTACGTGTGCGGCGGCACCACGCTGGGCGTGGCGCCCGTGTGACCGTAGAGCTACCCTATTGATAGCTGCTGGCGCTTGCTGGACGGGCGCTGGAGGCCGATTTGGCTTCAAATCCGGCCGGGGCTCCGCGCCTATTCGATGGCGCCCGGCGGCGCCACCGGCCCGATCTTGAACACCCCGCTGACCCGCGCGCACGGCACGCCGTCGGCCGTGACCAGCCCCTGCGCGAACACCAGCGAGCGCGTGATGCGCAGCGGCTCGGCCTCGCCCTGCACCCAGGCGCCCAGCGGGGCGGGAGCCAGGTAGTCGATCTGCAGGCTGATGGTGGGCAGGAAGCGGTCGGCCACCTCGGCGCTCTTGCGGTGCGCCGTCAGCGGCAGCAGCATGTCGCAGAAGGTGGCCATCATGCCGCCGTGCAGGTTGTTCATGGGGTTCACGTGGCGCGGCCCCACGCGGAAGCCGAAGGCCAGCGCCACGCCCTCGCCCTGCCGCACGTACAGGGGCCCGTTGTGCTCGATGTAGGGGCCGCCCGCCGGTACGGGCACGAAGCCGGCGGGAACGGGGAGCGCCGCCGTCACCGCGCCACCTCCTGCTCCACGTCGCCGGCGAAGCTGGCGCCGTGCAGCGCGCTGGTGGTGGCGCTGCCGCCGTCGAGCCAGCCGCTGTACACGGACTGGAAGTCGGCCACGATCCGGTCCAGCGGCATGTCGTCGAACGCGCCGCGCTGGTTCACGTATTCCATGTGGCGCTGGCCGGTCTTGTCGAAGGGGTGGTAGATGGAATTGTTCTCGCCATCGAACGTGAGCGGCAGCAGGCCGAAGCGCTCGCACAGCTCGATGTTGAAGGCGGGCGTGGCCTTGACCCACCGGCCGTCCAGCCAGATGTCGGTATAGCCGTGCCAGATGAAGAGGTCGGTCTTCATGGTCTCGCGCATGCGCTCGGTGGAGAGGTGGTTGCGCACGTCCGCGAAGCCCATGCGCGCCGGAATGCCCGCCGCGCGGCACACGGCGGTGAGCAGCGCGGCCTTGGGCACGCACCAGCCGTGGCCGTTGGCCAGCACGCTGCTGGCCTTCATGCCCTGGGGCGAGAGGTCGATGCGGTACGGGTCGTAGCGGAAGCCGTCGCGCACGGCCAGGTAGAGGGCCACGGCGCGCTCGCGGTCGTCACGGCCCTGCGCATGCCGGGCCGCGAAGGCCTGGACGGCGGGCGCGTCGCTGTCGATCAGCGCGGTGGCGCGCAGGGCGGCGGGGCCGGGGTGGTCGGTGGTGGTGGTCAAAGGGGTCTCCTGCGAACGCTGTGGATCAGTGTGGCGGCGGCGCCGCGGCATGGCTGTCGCGCGGGTGCCAGCGTAGCGCCCGCGGCGCCTTGCTGCTTGCGCCGGGTTATTGGCCGGGGGGCGGCTGCTGCGCGTCGTCGGATGGGGGCGGGTGCGCGGCGGCGCGCTCCTGCCGTTCCTTGGTCATCTGCTCGACCAGCTGGGCGCGGCCCTCGCGCGCCACGGCGATGTACTTGGCCTGGTCCTGGTGGTGCGGGTACATGCGGTCCACCAGCGCGGTGTTGTGGCGGCGAAAGCGCTCGGTGAAGGCGGTGGCCTCGGCGGGCGTCTGGCCCATGAGCTCCAGCACGGTCTGCGCGCTCTTCAGGCTGGACTCGAACAGCTCGCGCTGCACCAGCGTCACGCCCTCGTCGCGCAGCCGGTTCCAGTGCGTGATGTCGCGCGCGCGGGCCACCACCTGCAGCTGCGGGAAGTGCGCGCGCGCCAGCCGGGCGATCTTGAGCGACTGCTCGGCATCGTCCACCGCGATCACGAGGATGCGCGCCTGCCCGGCCCCGGCGATGCGCAGCAGGTCCAGCCGCGTCGCGTCGCCATAGAACACGCGGTAGCCGAAGGTGCGCGCCACCTCCAGCATCTCCACGCTGTGGTCCAGCACCGTGGTGGGGATGCCCTGGGCCAGCAGCACGCGCGCGACGATCTGCCCGTAGCGGCCGAAGCCCGCGATGATGACCGGGGCCTCCTGCGGCTCGGAGATCTCCTCGGCCGCCGGCGCCTCCATGTGCGCGTAGCGGCGCAGCAGCACGCGGTCGAGCAGCACCAGCAGCAGCGGCCCGGCCAGCATGGACAGCGCCACCGCGCCGATGAGCAGCGAGGCGGTCTCGGCCGGGAACACGCGGGCGCCCGCAGCGGCCTGGAACACGACGAAGGCGAATTCGCCGCCCTGCGCGAGCAGCAGCGTGAACACCGGCCGCTCCTGGTAGGGGATGTCGAACAGCTTGGCCAGCGCATAGATGGCCAGCGCCTTGGCCGCCAGGAAGCCCAGCAGGATGGCGGCCATGAGGCCGGGGGAGCGCAGCAGCACGCCGAAGTCGATGCTCATGCCCACGGCGATGAAGAACAGGCCCAGCAGCAGGCCCTTGAAGGGCTCGATGTCGGCCTCCAGCTCGCGCCGGTATTCGCTGTCGGCCAGCAGCACGCCGGCCAGGAAGGCGCCCAGCGCCATCGACAGGCCCACGATCACCATCAGGTAGGCGATGCCCACCACCAGCAGCAGCGCAGCGGCGGTGAAGATCTCGGGCGTGCGGCTCTTGGCGATCCAGCGCAGCACGGGGCGCAGCAGCAGCCGCCCGCCCAGCACGATGGCGCCGACCACGCCCGCGATCTTGAGCGCCTCCAGCGCCAGGTCGTGGGGGCTCTCGTGGCCCGCGCCCGCCCCGTTGGCGGCTGCGCCGAGCAGCGGCAGCATCGCCAGGATGGGAATGGCCGCCACGTCCTGGAACAGCAGGATGGCGAAGCCCGCCTGCCCGCTGCGGGTGCGCAGCAGGTTGCGCTGGGCCAGCGACTGCAGCGCGATGGCGGTGGATGACAGCGCCAGGCCCAGCGCCCCCACCAGCGCCACGCGCCAGGGCAGGCCCGCCAGCGCGGCCAGCGCGAACAGCACGGCCGCGCAGCCCAGCACCTGCGCGCTGCCCATGCCGAAGATGGGGCGGCGCAGGGCCCACAGGCGGCTGGGCTGCAGCTCCAGCCCGATCAGGAACAGCATCAGCACCACGCCGAATTCCGCGAAGTGCAATATGTCCTGCACGTTGCTCACCAGCCCCAGCCCCCAGGGCCCGATGGCGATGCCCGCCGCCAGGTAGCCGATGATGGCGCCCAGGCCCAGCGCCTGCGCGATGGGCACGGCCAGCACCGCCGCCGTGAGGTACAGGAAGCCGTAGGTGAGCCAAGTGGGGGCGTGCGCCATGGGGGTGGTTGCTTCCTATTTGATAGCTGCTAGCGCTTGATGGGCGCGCGCTGGAGGCTATTTTGATTCATAAAACCGTGTCGGGCTAAGATTCGTCCCTTTGCGTGATTTTGCGGCGGTGTGTCTCATGGATTTTCAAACCTGGCTGGCTTTCTTTGCGGCATCGTGCCTGATTGCTGTGTCTCCCGGCTCGGGGGCCGTGCTGTCGATGAGCCACGGCCTCTCGTTCGGGGTACGCAAGACCAGTGCCACCATCTTCGGGCTGCAGCTGGGCCTGCTGCTGATCCTGCTGGTCGCGGGGGCGGGCGTGGGCTCGCTGCTGCTGGCGTCCGAGGTGGCCTTCTCCATCGTGAAGGTGCTGGGCGCCTGCTACCTGATCTACGTGGGCTTCAACCAGTGGCGCGCGGGCGACGCCGCGCCCGTGGCGGGCGGCGAGGAGGCCCCGGCCGGCACCTGGCGCAAGCGCTGCCTCTCGGGCTTTCTGACCAACGCCACCAACCCCAAGGGCATCATCTTCATGGTGGCCGTGCTGCCGCAGTTCATGACCGACACGCGCCCGCTGTGGACGCAGCTGCTGGTGATGGCCGCCACCACCGTCGCGGTGGACGTGGTGGTCATGCACGGCTACGCTTTCGGGGCCAGCGCGCTGCGGCGCCTGCTGCGCAGCGCGCGGGCGGTGCGCGCGCAGAACCGCGTCTTCGGCGGGCTGCTGATGGCAGTGGGCGCGGGGCTGTTCTTCGTCCGGCGCGGCGGCCAGAACGCTTGAATTTTGATAGCTGCCAGCGCTTTCCCCGCAAGCGCTGGAGCACGATGGGGCTTGTCATTCCGAGGAGATCTTCATGCCAGTGATCGTCGTCGCCAACCCCAAGGGGGGCGTGGGCAAGTCCACGCTGTCCACCAACATCGCCGGCTACTGGGCGCGCCAGGGGCACCCGGTGATCCTGGGCGACACCGATCGGCAGCAGTCCGCCCGGCTGTGGCTGGGCCTGCGCCCGCCGGCGGCGCGCCCCATCGGCGCCTGGGACGCCAGCTCGGACGTGATCAGCCGCCCGTCCAAGGGCAGCACGCACGCGGTGCTCGACACGCCGGCCGGCCTGCACGGCTGGCGTCTGAACGACGTGCTCCGGCTGGCCGACAAGGTCGTCGTGCCGCTGCAGCCCAGCGTGTTCGACATCTTCGCCACGCGCAGCTTCCTGGACCAGCTGGCCGAGCACCGCCATGCGGCCGGCGTGCAGGTGGGCATCGTGGGCATGCGCGTGGACGCGCGCACCAAGGCCGCCGAGCAACTGCACCACTTCGTGGACACGCTGGGATTTCCGGTGCTGGGCTACCTGCGCGACACGCAGAACTACGTGCACCTCGCGGCGCACGGCCTCACGCTGTTCGACGTGGCGCCGGGCCGCGTGGCGCGCGACCTGGAGCAGTGGCAGGGCATCTGCGCCTGGCTCGACGCGTGATGAGGGAAAACACTTGTCCCGCGCCCGACAAGGCGTCCCCCCGCGTGGCGCTACATTGCGCTCATGAAAATCTTCCGCTCCTACTCCGAAGTCAGCGCCTGCGTGGGCCAGGAGGTCGCCGTGACCGACTGGATCACCATCACGCAGGAACAGGTCAACCTGTTCGCCCAGGCCACGGGCGACCACCAGTGGATCCATGTGGACCCGGAGCGTGCCAAGGCCGGCCCTTTCGGCGCGCCGATCGCGCACGGCTTCCTCACGCTGTCGCTGATCCCGCAGTTCTTCGAGCAGGGCCTGACCATCGAGGGCGCCCGCATGGGGGTGAACTACGGCCTCAACCGCGTGCGCTTCATGGCGCCGGTGCCGGTGGGCAGCCGCCTGCGCGCGCGCCTCACGCTGCAGGCCGCCGAGCCGGTCGCGCCCGATGGCATGCAGATGACCTGGCTGGTCACGGTGGAGCGCGAGGGCAGCGACAAACCGGTGTGCGTGGCGGAATCGCTCGCCAGGAATTTCGGGGCGCCGGCCTGATCGCAACCGCTGGGCAGGGGGCCTGAGCCATGGACCGTCTGCAAGCCATGAAGGTCTTCGCGCGCGTGGTGGAGGAGGGCGGCTTCGCCGCCGCCGCCCGCGCCATGGACATGTCGCCCCCCGTGGTCACCCGCATGGTGGCCGAGCTGGAGCAGCACCTGGGCACGCGCCTGCTGCAGCGCACGACCCGCAAGCTGGCGCTGACCGACGCGGGCGAGTCGTACCTGCAGCGCGTGCGCGTCATCCTGCATGAGATCGACGACGCCGAGGCCGCCGCCGCGGCCAGCACGCGCGACCTGCGCGGCACCATCCGCATCGTGGCGGCGCCGGTGCTGGCCACCAACTTCCTCGCGCCCATGATGGCGCCGTGGCATGCGGAGTTTCCGAAGCTGCAGCTCGACGTCAGCATCGACGCGTTCGCCACGGCCCGCGTGGACGAGTTCGACGTGACCATCATGGTCGCGGGCGAGGATTTCGACGCCAACATCGTGGCCCGGCCCCTGGTGCAGGGCGAGGCCATCGTGGTCGCGTCGCCCGGCTACCTGGAGCGCCGGGGCATTCCGCGCGAGCCGCAGGACCTCGCGCGGCACGATCTGCTGCGCGACTCCGGCACGGCCGTGCGCTCGCAGATGGGTCCGGGCCGCAAGCTGCGGCTGCAGCCGCTGAGCGGCGACGCCCCTGCGCAGGAGGTGGACATGCCCGCCGTGCTGCAGTCCGTGAGCACCGAGCTGCTGCTGCGCGCAGCGGTGGACGGCGCGGGCGTGGCCATCACTTCGCGCCTGCTGGCCGAGGAGCACCTGGCCCGCGGCGAACTGGTGCACATCCTGCCGGAGTGGATCTTCTCGCGCTACACCATCTATGCGGCGCTGCCCTCGGGCCGCATGCTGCCCGCGCGCACGAAGGTGTTCCTGGACTTCCTGACCCAGCAGGTCCCCCGCGCGATGGCGGAAAAAAACGGCCGTTGAGGACTGCTCGCCGCTATCCCGCGCCACCTGCGGCGCAGGAAACTGGCGCGCCCCAATCCCAGCGGACGCCGTGGAACGGGCTTGGCCCGGCCACTGGCGTCGTCCCCCTGCCCGCATTGCGCAGCAATGCGAGAGCGGGGGAAGGCGCGAAGCGCCTCAGGGGGGTGTTCAACTCAACTGGGCGAAGCCGCTGATGATCGTGCCTTCTTCGGGCTCGGTTTCTATGGCGCCGTCAGGCATGGCGAAGCTGTTCTGCCGCCAGGCCTCGAACACCGTCACCGCCACCGCATTGGACAGGTTCAGGCTGCGCTGGCCCGCCACCATGGGCAGGCGCAGGCGCTGGGCCGGCGGGAAGCCGTCGCGCAGCTCGGGCGGCAGCCCCCGCGTCTCGGCACCGAACACCAGCCAGTCGCCCGGGAAGAAGGGGGTGGAGTGCACCAGCTGCGTGCCGTGGGTGGTCATGGCGAACATGCGGGCCGGGTCGGGCTGGGCGTCGCGCAGGAAGGCGGTCCAGCCGGGGTGGCACAGCACCTGGGCGTACTCGTGGTAGTCCAGCCCCGCGCGCCGCATCTGCCGGTCGTCCATGGAAAACCCCAGGGGCTCGACCAGGTGCAGCGTGCAGCCGGTGTTGGCTGCCAGGCGAATCACATTCCCGGTGTTGGGCGGGATTTCGGGTTCGACGAGGACGATGTGGAACATAGGCTCATCATTGTCGTTGCCCGCCGTGTGAGTTGTGCAACCGCTCGTCAACAAAAGTATCCCGTCAGACGGCTTCCGTGCGCGCAAACACCAGGGCCGTGACGTGGCCGGCGCCCGCTTCGCGCAGCGCCTGGGTGGCCGCGTGCAGGGTGGCTCCGGTGGTCATCACGTCGTCGACCAGCACCACCCGCTGGCCGTGCAGCGCCGCGGCGCGCGCCGGCTCCAGCGCGAAGGCGTTGCGCAGGTTGCGCAGCCGCTGCGCGCGCGGCAGGCCGCTTTGCGCCTCGCTGGCGTGCAGGCGCAGCAGGGTGCGGGTGTCGGCCTTGGCGCCCGCCAGCTGTCGCGCCAGCAGGGCCGACTGGTTGAAGCCGCGCTCGCACAGGCGCTCGGCCGACAGGGGCACCGGCAGCACGCGGTCAGCCGCTTCGAGCGCGGGCTCCGCCCATGGCGTGCTGCGCATCAGCGTGGCCAGCGCGCCCGCCCAGCCCGGGTCGCCCTGGAACTTGAACTGTGCGAGCGCACCGGCCCAGGGGTATGCGTAGTCCACGGCCGCGATGCAGGCGTCGAACAAGGGCGGATCGCGCAGGCAGGCACCGCAGACCTCCACCTCCGGCGGCACCCGCAGGGCGCAGCGCACGCAGCGCGCGGCCGGCTGGGCGAACCGCGCCGCGCAGGCGTCGCACACCCGCTGCGCGGGCCAGCCATGGCAGACCGCGCACTGGCTGGGCACCCGGTGCGCCGCCGCGCGCCAGCGGCGCGAAATCCCTGTGAGGGCCTTGAAGAGCATGAATCAATATACTCGCGCGTCCCCGCCTTCCGCCCCATGTCTTCCGAGCGCCCCCCCACCATCGACCCCGTTGCCGCTGCCCGCTGGCACGCGGCCGCGCCTGCGCTGTCTCCCTGGCTGCACGAGGAGGTCGCCCGCCGCATGGAAGACCGCCTGCAGTGGATCCGCCAGGCGCCGCAGGCGTGGTGCCACTGGGATGCCGTGCGCGGCGGGCTGCAGGCGCACGCGCTGGTGAGCGCCCGCTATCCCAAGGCCCGCTGCCAGGTCTACGAGAGCGCCGCGCATTGCCTGCCCGCGGCGCAGCAGGCGCTGGTCCGGCCCTGGTGGAGTCCCGCCCGCTGGGGAAGCGGCAGCCTCGAATGGGGCCCGCCTGCCGACGCCAGCGTGCAGATGCTGTGGGCCAACATGGCGCTGCACACGGCCGTGGACCCGCAGGGCCTGATGGCGCAGTGGCACCGTGCGCTGGCCGTGGACGGCTACCTCATGTTCTCGTGCCTGGGGCCCGACACGCTGCGGGAGCTGCACGCGGTCTACGCCGCCCTGGGCTGGCCGCCCGCCGGCCATGCCTTCACCGACATGCACGACTGGGGCGACATGCTGGTGCATGCCGGCTTTGCCGAACCGGTGATGGACATGGAGCGCATCACGCTGACCTTCGCCACGCCCGAGCGGCTGGTGCAGGAACTGCGGGAGCTGGGCTGCAACCTGCACCCCGGCCGCTTCGGCGCGCTGCGCGGGCGGCGCTGGCGCGAGCGGCTGTACCAGGCGCTGGCCGACCGCCTTGCGGACTCGGGCAGTGCAGGGCAGCTGGCGCTGACCTTCGAGATCATCTACGGCCACGCCTTCAAGCCCGCGCCGCGTGTTCGCATGGACTCCCGGAGCGCGGTTTCGCTGGAGGACATGCGCACGATGCTGCGCCGGGGCGGGCAGTCTTGACGCGTATCAACCGGCGTCCCTTTCCATACCGGAAATCGCGCGATTTGCCCAGGGTTAGCCTGTAGCTTTCTGTCAATGACATGGAACAAGGCACGCTACAATTCAGGGTTATTGAGATTTCGGGCATCTTCCCGCGCAACTTTGCAGGCTGGGCGCCTGTCACGCCAGGCGCATGACACGTGCACAGTCCGCAGTCTTGTGAGCACTTTCGGTGACGGGCTTGGTTTTTCGTTTTGCCACGGTGTCGGGTCAGCGCATCGACTGGCGTCTGGTTCGCAATTGCTCCGTCACACCGGCGCAACTGGGCTGGACGTACCTCTCGCTGTGCCTGGTGTCGCTGGGCATCGCAGCGGTCTTCTGGATGCTCGGTGCCCGACTGGTCATGCCTTTTGCATGGCTCGAAATCTTGGCTTTAGGGTTTGCATTCGCCATGTACGGTCGCCATGCGGCGGATGGCGAGAGGATTTCACTGCAGGGCTCGCGCCTCGTGGTGGAGTTGGAGACAGCAGGCAAGCTGGAGCGTGCCGAGTTCGACCGGAGCCGGGTTCGGGTGGAACCCAAGACCGGAGACCGCTCGCTCATCATGCTGTCTGCGCAGGGCCGTTCGGTCGAGGTGGGGCGCTTCATGCGCCCCGAACTTCGACCGGCCCTGGCATCGGAGATCCGCATGGCCTTGCGCGCAGCCTGACCCCACGCAGGCGCGCGAAAGGGATTGGTTAAATTGAGGCTTAGAAGTAAGTGAGAACTATGAAGAGCATTTCCAACAAGCTGGCTTCTCTGC
>Ga0222427_100988_pt1 | contig 18873 bp, 7 predicted proteins | sample 2B20Ametagenome_FD_182890 | JGI IMG/M metagenome (GOLD analysis project Ga0222427, IMG submission 182890) | Enriched microbial communities from leaf-cutter ant dump, University of Wisconsin, Madison, United States - 2B20A (version 2) | ecosystem: Environmental > Terrestrial > Nest > Insects nest >...
AGCTGGCCCGCGCATATCGTCGCACGGTCAAGGAACTGAAGAGGCAGAAGCTCAGGCACGGCACGCAGAGGCTCGCCAACTGGCTTTTGCGCGAGGACGACAACCAGGGCGGTTCCGGCGCGATTAGGCTTCTTTTCGAAAAGAGGGTGCTCGCCTCCTATCTCGGCATGACGCCGGAGAACCTGTCGCGCGGCTTTGCGGTGCTCGCCGACCATGGCGTGGTGTCGGACGGCAATCGCATCGAGCTTTGCGACCGCGCAACGCTGGAGCGCTTCGCCTCGCCCTCCTTCCTCATCGACGCGGCGGAACCGACATTGAGGGGCTCGTCGCGGCCGGTGGTCTCATAGCCCACCTCGTCTTCGCCGGTCAGCCAGGCGGGGTGCGGGCCAGCGGCATGCTGATGGGCGCGGATGATGGAACTATCGATCAGGTGCATGGACTGAGGCGATGTCGCCGACAGCGCCTCGAACACCCCCAGTCAGCCCCCGCCTTCGACCACCGGTTATAGCGGTTGTAGACCGTGGTGTGTGGCCCATAACGCGAGGGCAGGTCACGCCATGGCGAGCCGGGACTTTGCCGTAGAATCCGCCGCTTGCACGTTGTCCTGTGTGCGACCAGAGATGAAGTCGGTGTGGGTTGCGTTCCGGGATCGCCAGCAAGATTTCTATTCGAGTAAACGGACGCTGGCGACAGCGGCGACGAAATCCGTCTGTCGCTGCATACCGGATTTCGACAGGATGGATTTGACGTGGCTTCGGACGGTTTCTGCGCTGACCGCAAGTTGCTCTGCCGTCGCAGTGACATCGCGTCCGGCAGCGAGGGAGCGCGCAACGCGGGCTTCGGCCGGCGTGAGATCGAATAGTCCCTGGATCGTTTCGGCCGTCGGTACCCGCGAGCGATCCACAGGGGTCACAATCAGAAAAAGGGCCGCGCTCAGAAAAATATCGCGCGCGCTGCCGCGAACCGGCATCAGATGAACGATGGCGGGCGGTGCGTCCCCGGTACGCGGCAGGGGAAACGATCGGCTGGCAATGCTGCCGCCGGTGCGCGCGTTCTCAAGTGTTTCGGCCAGCAGTGCGTTGGCAGGCGCATATTCAAAGCGGACGAGATCGCGGGCCGCTATGGTCAATTGCGGTGCGAATTCTTCCAGCAACCGGTTGCCGGCAACGACCTTGCCGTCATGACGCAGCACCGCACAGGGTAGGTTCGCCATCTGCAAGGCTTCAACTGCCGCATTGATGCGCTCGAACTCCAGCCGGCTCGACATCATGGCGGCACGCGCCAAATGAGGCCGTAACTGATCGAGATAGGCGATCGCGGATCGCTCCACCGGTCCGGTCGCCTTCTTCTTTTCCACCGCAACGATGATCTTTTCACCGCTCGGTGTGCTGATGAAGGTCGAGGTGCCGAAACCGTAGCCGAGCGGCTGCATCATGCCTGTGAAGATCGGCATGGTGTTGTAATCGTGTTCGGTAAAGAAGTCGGCTTCATTGACGAAGCCGTGATGCTCGATGGAGAGCAGCTTGTCCGTCCGCGTGTTGTAGCGATACCAGCCTTCATCGATCATCTTGATCTTCATGTCTTCCAGCGACGGCGAGGCGAGCCATTTTGTGCTGGGTGCCATCGTGCTGACGAGAGACGTGCCCTGCGCGCCAGCCGCCGCTGCCATATGGTCGAGAATGGGATACCAGGTGTCAGGCAGGAATGCCGCTTCGTAGATTTGGTCGATGATGGCGGAGAGATCGGTCACGGTCATGGCCCCTTTTAGGCATGGCGCACATTATCCGAGTGAGGCTTGTCTGAAATTTACCAGGCCGGGAAAAGCCGACGGCGCTGTTCGATTCAATTGCCTCCTTCCATGAGGCAATCCCGTACATTGCATTTCTTGTGCGTCTATTCCTGCCGATTACACAATCAAGTCTCCGACTTTATGGTCATCACATGACAAGGTAGGCATGTTTCATTGTGGTTCATGTGTGTGAAATCGAGAATTCATTTTCTGTCTCAAATTTATACATCCAACGTGAGCGCGGCTATTCTTTGGATGAATTTATTTTCTCTCCAGACGTTAAGGATAATAAGTTAGATTAGTTTTCCAATCCCGGACTTTGCGTGCCGTCTACCCAATTTGGGTGATGCGCGACAAAGTAGTAAAATGTTAACTTCTGCCCCATGTGTTTCCAGGTCCGTCAGGCTTCACCCGCGCTGAGGGCCGTTGCGTCGATGGGAGATGTTGCATGTCGGTCAATTTTCTGAGTTCGCTCGAGTGGTTGTTGCACAACCTCCTGAACAGCGTCGCCATCGGCACGCGCCACGGCGACGTTCTGACCGGCCGCGACAACCGCAACGATATTTTGATCGGCGGGCGTGGCGACGACGTTCTCAAAGGCCTCGGCGGTGATGACAGGCTCTATGGCGACAGCGGTAACGATCGTCTCGAAGGCGGCGCCGGGAACGATATGCTGGATGGCGGTTCCGGCGATGACGAACTGATCGGCGGCGCTGGAAACGACACGCTCTACGGCGGTTCCGGCAATGACTATTTTGATGCGGGAGCCGGCAGCGATCGCGCGTACGGTTCTTCCGGTCGGGACGTCTTCGTCCATCGCGTCAGCGAGAACGCCGGCGCTTCGGACTTCTACGACGGTGACAGCGGCAACGATACGCTCGTCCTGCAATTGACGCGCGCCGAGTGGATGACGGGCGCGGTGCAGAGCGATATCGCGCGCTTTCTCGTCAACGCTGTCCAGCAGCCGTCCTTCTGGTTCTGCCTTCCGAATAAGTTCCAGTTCAAGGCTTTCAACCTCACGGTCGAGAGCATCGAGAATCTGAAGGTATTCGTCGACGGGGTCGAACTCGATCCGCGTGACCAGGCGGTCAAGGCCGTAAACGACAGCTACACTGTCCTTGAAAACGGCTCGGTGAGCGGCCAGGTTCTTGCGAATGACAGCGTGGCCGACCTGGTGAAGTCGGTCTCGCTGGTCAGTGGCCCGTCCGCCGGTTCGCTTACCTTCAATGCCGACGGCAGCTTTTCCTATTCGGCGGGCAATGCGTTCGATTGGCTGCGCGCGGGGCAAAGCACGACGATCAGCTTTACCTACAAGGTGGTCGATGCTGACGGTGACAGCGATACGGCGACAGCGACCATTACCGTCACCGGCACGAACGACAGCGCGACGATCCTCGGCGCCATCACGGGCTCTGTCACGGAAAATACGAACGTGACGACGGGCGGCACGCTGACCGTCTCGGATGCGGACGCGGGCGAGGCCGGCTTCCGTCCTGCGACCTCTCTTGCCGGTTCGTTCGGCAGCTTCACCTTCGACGCCGCGACCGGCGCGTGGACCTATACACTGGATAGCCGCGCCGAGGCGCTTGCCGGCGGCGAGGTCGTTACCGAGACACTGACGGTTCGGTCGCTTGATGGTACCGCGAAGTCGATCATCGTGACGGTCACCGGCACGAACGACGCGCCGGTCATCACGTCGGCTTTGCAGGAAGGCGCGGTGGTCGAGGATGCGGCCCTGATCGCGACGGGCACGGTCGCGGCCAGCGATGCGGATATTGGCGACACGCTGACCTTCACGGGCGATGCGGCGGGCGCTTATGGCAGCTTCGTCGTCGATGCGGTGACGGGGGAATGGTCCTATACGCTGGACAACGCCACCGCTCAGGTGCTCGGCGAGGGCGAGACACGGCAGGAGACCTTCACCGTCACGGTCACCGACGAGCACGGCGCGACCGCGACGCAGATCGTCACCGTGACGGTCACGGGGGCGAACGATGGCGCAAGCATCTCCGGCGATTTTAGCGGTTCCGTCACTGAAGACGTTGCGGTAACGACGGGCGGCACGCTGGCCGTGTCGGACGCCGATATGGGAGAAGCTGGCTTCCAGGCTCCGTCATCCTTGGTTGGCGCCTATGGCAATTTCACCTTCGACCCGACATCGGGCGACTGGAGCTACACGCTCGACACCCGCGCCCAGGCGCTGACCGACGGCCAAACCGCCACGGAAACACTGACGGTCAAATCATCGGACGGCACGGCGACGCAGACGATTACTGTGATGGTCACCGGCACGAACGATGCGCCGATCGTCGTTTCTGACCACGTCACCGGCACCGAAGACACGCCAATCATTATCGATGTGCTGCTAAACGACAGCGACCCGAACGGTCTGCCGCTTTCCATCGATCCGGCATCGGTTTCTTCGACAAACGGTACCGTCACCCTGGTCGGCAACCAAATCCACTTTCAGCCAAATGCCAATTTCTCCGGCCAAGCGGAAATCACCTATCGCGCGAGCAATGGCAGCCAGTTGTCCGACCTGGCGAGCGTGCATGTCGATGTGCAGCCTCATGCTGATCAGCCGGTTCTCAACTTCGGCTTGATGCCGGTCATGTTTGAAGGTGCGACACTTCAGGTCGCTTATCTTTTTCCCACCGCCTCCAACATCTACGGCCCCGGACAGCCGTCCAACCCTGGCGCCATCGTCGCAGGCGATGGCATCGACTGGACCTACACGGATTACTTCACCGTTGATTTCACGGACGGGGAAATCACCTTCAGCTTTGCCGATAACAATTTCAGTGGAACGGGAACGGCGTTCTTCTCGAATGCGATATTCAACGGCCTCAGGATTCTCGATACCGGCTCGAACGATCTTTCGGCCATTGGCAACGTTTCGATCCTCTCCAGCAACATGGCCGGCTTGGATGCCTCACGGATCAGTTGGACAGAGGACGGCATCTTCATCAACTTCGAGTCGCTGCCCTACTCCAAGGGGACCGTGATCCGGCTGGGTGTCACCGGCCCGGTCCAGCAGGTTGATGGGGCAGAGGACACGGCGATCAGGCTGCCGGGCATTTCGGCCGCCGTTGCCGATCTGGACGGATCGGAAAGCCTGGCGACGCTCGCCCTTTCCAATCTGCCTGAAGGCGCCATCGTGAGCGATGGTGTGAACAGCGTCCAGATCGACGCCGATGGAAAGGTTTCCGTTCTTGGCTGGAATCTCGCGAACCTCACGGTTCTGCCGCCAGTGAACTATAACGGCGCGTTCGAGTTGTCCGTAACCGCGGTGTCGGTGGATACGGCCACACTTTCCACCGGGCAGGCCGTAGACAGCGCAACGACGACCAAGTCTTTCATGGTGGTCGTCCGTCCCGTCAATGATGCAGCCTCGATCCACGGCGCGGCAGATGCTGCGCTAACGGAGGGAGGTGACGTGACGACGGCGTCCGGCCAGCTAACGGTCGTCGATCCGGATGCCGGACAGGCTTCCTTCGCGCCAGTTTCCGATTTGCAAGGCTCCTACGGAAGCTTCACCTTTGATCCGGTATCCGGTGCATGGACTTATGCGCTCGATACCCGTGCTGAGGCGCTGAAAGGAGGCCAGACCGTCACTGAAAGGCTGACGGTCACCTCGCTCGACGGTACCGCGAGCCAGGCGATCATCGTGACGATAACCGGCACGAACGATGCGCCGATGATCACATCCGGGGTGCAGGAAGGCGCGGTGGTCGAGGATGCGACCCTGATCGCTACAGGTACGGTGACGGCCAGCGATGCCGATCTTGGAGATACGCTGACCTTCACGGGCAATGCGGCAGGAGTCTATGGCGACTTCTCCATCGATCCGGCGACGGGCAATTGGACCTTTGCGCTGAACAATCCCACCGCGCAGGCGCTTGGCGAAGGCACGACGCAGCAGGAAACTTTCGCAGTCACCGTTGCCGATGAACATGGCGCAACGACGACGCAGAGCGTGACCGTGACCATCAGCGGCACGAACGATGGGCCGGTGGTCTCCGGGCCGGTGCTCGGCGCGGCCGTGGAGGATGGGGCGGCGGTCGCGCTTTCCGCCCTTGCCAATGCGTCCGATATCGACGGCGACGCGCTGTCCGTCGTGCTGCCCGCCACGCTTCCCGACGGCGTCAGCTACGATGCGGCTGCGAAGAGCTTCGTCCTCGATCCGTCCCATGCGGCCTTCCAGGCGCTCGCCGAAGGCCAGACGACGACGGTGACGGTGAACTACGGCATCTCCGACGGCAGGGCGACGACGGCGGCGACGGTGAGCTGGCAGGTGACTGGCACCAGCGACGGACTTCCGGCCATCGACCTTGCCAACCTCGGCAGCGCCGGCTTCCGCATCGACGGCGCGGCGGCGGGTGACCACAGCGGCGTTTCCGTCTCGTCTGCGGGCGATGTGAACGGCGACGGCTATGATGATCTCGTCGTCGGCGCTCCAAATGCGGATCATTCCGGGTGGCAGGCCGGTTCGTCTTATGTGGTGTTTGGCAAGGCATCCGGATTCGGTACCGTCGATTTGGCCAATCTCGGCAATGCTGGATTCCGAATCGACGGTGCTGCGGGGGGGAGCTATAGCGCTTCTCAGGGTGACACGAGCGGCTATTCCGTTTCGTCCGCGGGCGATGTGAACGGCGATGGCTATGACGACCTCATCGTCGGGGCTTTTGGCGCCGATCTTTCCGGCAAGGCTGATGCCGGTTCGTCCTATGTGGTGTTCGGCAAGGCCTCCGGCTTCGGCACGATCCACTTGGCCAATCTCGGTAGCGCCGGTTTCCGCATTGACGGTATAGCGGCGGGCGACTTCAGCGGCTATTCCGTCGCTTCGGCGGGCGATGTGAACGGCGACGGCTATGACGACCTCATCGTTGGAGCATATAGGGTTGATCGCTCCGGCGGGATGGATGCCGGTGCGTCCTATGTGGTGTTTGGCAAGGCATCCGACTTCGGCACGGTCGATCTGGCCAATCTGGGTAGCGCCGGCTTCCGCATCGACGGCGCGGCGGCGGATGACTACAGCGGCATTTCCGTCTCGTCTGCGGGCGATGTGAACGGCGACGGCTATGACGACATCATCGTTGGAGCCTATGGCGCCGATCCCTCCGGTAGGACGAATGCCGGTTCGTCCTATGTGGTGTTCGGCAAGGCGTCCGGCTTCAACACGGTCGATCTGGCCAATCTCGGCAGCGCCGGCTTCCGCATGGACGGCGCGGTGACGGGGGACTGGAGCGGCTACTCCGTCTCGTCTGCGGGCGATGTGAACGGCGACGGCTATGACGACCTCATCGTCGGGGCGTCTTACGCCTATCCATCCAGCAAGAGCGACGCCGGTTCGTCCTATGTGGTGTTCGGCAAGGCCTCCGGCTTTGGCACGATCGATCTGGCCAATCTCGGTAGCGCCGGATTCCGTATCGACGGCGCGGCGGCGTATAACTACAGTGGCAGATCGGTCTCGTCTGCGGGGGATGTGAACGGCGACGGCTATGACGATCTCATCGTCGGGGCCTATGGCGCCGATCCTTCCGGCAAGACGAATGCCGGATCGTCCTACGTGGTGTTCGGCAAGGCCTCCGGCTTCGGCACGGTGGACCTTGCTAACCTTGGCAGCGCCGGCTTCCGCATCGACGGCGCGGCGGCGGGTGACTACAGCGGCCGGTCCGTCTCGTCTGCGGGGGATGTGAACGGCGACGGCTATGACGACCTTATCGTCGGGGCCTATGGTTCCGACGCCTCCGGCAAGACGGAGGCCGGGTCGTCCTATGTGATCTATGGCGGAGCGTTCGGTGAGGCGACGACGCCGGTTTATCTTTATGGCGGCGGGGCGGCGGAGGTTTTGCATGGGGGGCGCGGGAATGACATTCTCTTCGGCAATGGCGGGGCCGATGTCATCAAGGCGGGGGCCGGGAATGATCGTATCGCCGTTGCGGACCTGACCTTCCAGCAGGTAGACGGGGGCACGGGGTACGATACGCTCCTGCTCAACAGCGGGCCTATGGTGCTGGACCTTACGGCGCAGCGGGGCTCGTCCCTTCGCAGCATCGAGGAGATCGACTTCAGCGGATCGTCCGCCAGCAAGACGCTGCGGCTCGACCAGCAGGCGGTGTTCGACCTGACGGAAGAGCGCAGCGGCGGCATGGCGGTGCTGACGGTCCGCGGCAAATACGGCGATATCGTCGAGTTCGACTCCGGTCTGTGGACGAGTGCCGGCCAGGTCTTCATCGGCAGCACATCCTTCAGCCGCTACGTCAACGGCGCCGCCGAAGTGCGCGTCCAGTCCGGTATCTCCACCACCGGAACGGGCGTGCTCGACCTCGCCAATCCCGGCAACGCCGGCTTCCGCATCGACGGTGCGGCGGCGGGTGACTACAGCGGCATTTCCGTCTCGTCTGCGGGCGATGTGAACGGCGACGGCTATGATGATCTCATCGTCGGTACCTATGGCGCCGATCCTTCTGGCAAGGCGGGGGCCGGTTCGTCCTATGTGGTGTTCGGCGGAGTATCGCGCACGGGCACGGTTGACCTGGCCAATCTCAGCAGCGCCGGCTTCCGCATCGACGGTGCGACGGCGGATGACTACAGCGGCATTTCCGTCTCGTCTGCGGGCGATGTGAACGGCGACGGCTATGACGACCTCATCGTCGGGGCTCCTTATGCCGATCCCTCCTCCGGCAAGACGGATGCCGGTTCGTCCTATGTGGTGTTCGGCAAGGCGTCCGGCTTCAACACGGTCGATCTGGCCAATCCCGGCAGCGCCGGCTTCCGCATCGACGGCGCGGCGACGGGGGACTTGAGTGGCTTGCCCGTCTCGTCTGCGGGCGATGTGAACGGCGACGGCTATGACGACCTCATCGTCGGGGCGTTTTACGCCGATCCATCCAGCAAGAGCAACGCCGGTTCGTCCTATGTGGTGTTCGGCAAGGCGTCCGGCTTCGGCACGGTCGATCTGGCCAATCTCGGCAGCGCCGGCTTCCGCATCGACGGTGCGGCGGCGGGGGACTGGAGTGGCCGGTCCGTCTCGTCTGCGGGCGATGTGAACGGCGACGGCTATGACGACCTTATCGTTGGAGCCTATCCTGCCGATCCTTCCTCCGGCAAGACGGACGCCGGTTCGTCCTATGTGGTGTTCGGCAAGGCCTCCGGCTTCGACACGGTCGATCTGGCCAATCTCGGCAGCGCCGGCTTCCGCATCGACGGTGCGGCGGCGTATAACTACAGCGGCGGCTCGGTTTCGTCTGCGGGGGATGTGAACGGCGACGGCTATGACGACATCATCGTCGGGGCTTATGGCGCCGGTTCGTCCCATGTGGTGTTCGGCAAGGCCTCCGGCTTCGACACGGTTGACCTGGCCAATCTCGGCAGCGCCGGCTTCCGCATCGACGGCGCGGCGGCGGGCGACTACAGCGGCATTTCCGTCTCGTCTGCGGGCGATGTAAACGGCGACGGCTATGACGACATCATCGTCGGGGCTTATGGTTCCGACGCTTCTGGCAAGACGGATGCTGGTTCGTCCTATGTGGTGTTCGGTAAGGCCTCCGGCTTCGGCACGGTCGATCTGGCCAATCTCGGCAGCGCCGGCTTCCGCATCGACGGTGCGGCGGCCAATGACCTGAGCGGCTATTCCGTCTCGTCTGCGGGGGATGTGAACGGCGACGGCTATGACGACCTTATCGTCGGGGCCTATGGTTCCGACGCTTCCGGCAAGACGGATGCCGGTTCGTCCTATGTCATCTACGGCAATGCCTTCGGCGCATCCGCCACGCCGAAGACGCTGACGGGCACCGCAGCCTCCGAAACCCTGCATGGCGGCATCGGCGACGACGTGCTGTCCGGCGGTGACGGCGACGATCTGCTGATCGGCGGCAACGGGGCGGATCGCCTCATCGGCGGTGCGGGCAATGACCGTATCCGGCTCGGCGGCGGCAGCGATACCGTCGTCTTCACCGCCGCATCCGAGGGGATGGACCGGATCGACGATTTCGTCCGGGGCGAGGATCGCTTCGAGATTTCCGCCTCGGGCTTCGGCGGCGGGCTGGCCGCCGGCGGGAGCGTCACCGTCACGAACACCGCCGATCCCTCGTCGGCCGTGTCCGGCGGCACGAGCGGCTACTTCCTCTACGACATGAGCGGCCCGAGCGCCGGCTCGCTCTACTGGGATGCGAATGGCGGGTCGGCGAGCGATGCGATCAAGATCGCCGAGCTTTCCAACGTGAGCCTGCTGCAGGCTTCCGACTTCAACGTCGTGGCCTGAACCTGCGCCGCGCCTCCCACCGGGGGCGCGGCATTAAGGATAAACCGGAGAAGTTGTAGCGTTAACGCCCGCCAAGCGGGAATGCTTTCTCTCCCAGTTTTCATGCAATTCCGGGCGCAGCCGTCTCGCACCCTTGCCGGAATTGCTCTCGTTGGAACGGACCGGCAATGGATGACAGCATGCAGGAAACGGGCAAGGCATCCGGGATATCCTTGAAGGGACCGGTCATCGCGCTCGCCGCCTTCAGCGCGGTGGCGAATGTGCTCATGCTGGTTTCGCCCATCTACATGACCCAGGTCTATGACCGCATCCTGCCGACGCGCAGCTTCGAGACGCTCGCGGCACTGAGCCTCATCGCGCTGGTCGCGCTGGCGGTGCTCGGTCTCGTGGAGACGGTGCGCCAGACGCTGGCGCGCAAGCTTGCCGCCCGCTACGAGCTTGCCGTCATGCCTAGGCTGATCGCGGCGGATGACGACGGCGCGCTCGGCATCAAACCGCAGGTGGCCGCCAAGGCGCAGACCGTGAAGCGGTTCCTTGCCTCTTCCGCCTTCATCAACCTGTTCGACCTGCCGTTCCTGCCGCTGTTCCTCGGCCTGATGTTCCTCGCCCATCCGCTGCTCGGCTGGGCGACGGCCGCCGGCATGGTGCTGCTCGTCGTAGTAACGCTGCTCAACGAGTGGGGCTCACGCCGGGCGGGCGAGGCGATGGCGCGGGCACAGGCCCTTGCCGCCCGCACCGGCCAGGATGCGCTCGTCGCGCGCGAGGACGTGCGGGCCATGGGCATGGGCCGGGCGATGGCGGCGCGCTGGACGCAGCACGCGCTTGCTGCGGCCGATGCCGGCGAAAGCGCCGGCCGCGTCAATGCGCGCTTCTACGGGCTGACGCGCTTCGTGCGGCAAGGACTGCAGACGGCCGTGCTCGGGCTTGGCGCTTTCCTGGTCATCCATGGCGACATGGCGGCCAGCCTCATCTTCGCGGCCTCCATCGTCTCGGCGCGCGCGCTGATGCCCATCGAGCAGGTCGTCGGCGCGTGGAAGGCGATTGCCGAAGCCCGGCGTGCCGTGCGGGACGTGCGGCAGGCGCTTGCGCTTGTGACACGCGCGGAGGCCGGGCGGACGCGGATCGACCTTCCTGTTCCGGCGGGGCATCTGGCGGCAAAGGGTTTGCGATATGCGGCTGGCATTTCGGCGGACGCGCCTGTTCTCGTCGACGATTTGAGCTTCTCCGTGCAGCCGGGGCAGATTGCGGCTGTCATCGGTCCTTCCGGGTCCGGCAAGTCGACGCTGCTGCGTCTTCTCAGCGGCGCGCTGGCACCGACGTCCGGTGAGGTGCGGCTCGACCGTTTCAAGCTTTCCGACTGGCCTTCCGCCCAGCGCGGCCGCGCGCTCGGCTACATGGCGCAGCAGACGATGCTTTTCGAGGGAACGGTGGCGCAGAACATCGCCCGGTTCGATGCAACGGCGACGGATGCCTCAATCATCGCGGCGGCCGAGCGGGCGCAGGCGCATGACTTCATCGCTACCCTGCCGCAGGGCTACAACACGCCGGTCGGCCCCGGCGGCGTTCGCCTTTCCGGTGGGCAGGTGCAGCGCATCGCGCTGGCCCGTGCGCTGCACACCGAGCCCGCCGTGCTCGTTCTCGATGAGCCCAACGCCCATCTCGACAGCACCGGCGAGGAAGCGCTGATCCGCACGCTCGCCGACGAGCGGGCGAAGGGGAGGGCGGTAGTCGTCGCCACGCACCGCACGAGCCTGCTCGCCATCGCGGATGCGGTGTACCTGATGGAGGGCGGGCGGCTGCGGCCCCTGCCGATGCAGGCCAAACCAGTCCCGGGGCGCGGGCAGGTGCTTCCGCTTGCCGGCAACGGCGTCCCGACGACGGCGGCCTGAGGAGAACGCGATGACCAGCATCGAGAGCGTAAAGACGGTTCGCCGGGTCACATCCATTCGCGGGACGCTGCTTGCGGGCGCGAGCGCGTGCGTGCTGTTTCTTGGCGGCTTTTCCGCCTGGGCCTTCAGCGTGCCGCTTTCCGGGGCGATCATCGCGCAGGGCACCGTCATAACCGACGGCAGTGTGCAGGTCGTTCGTCACGAGCGCGGCGGCGTTTTGGCCGCGCTCGCTATCCGCGAAGGCGAAGCGGTGCGCAAGGGCGCGGTGCTGGCCACGCTGACCCGTGCGGAAGACCGGGCATCCGCCGAGGAACTGAAAGCGCGCGTGGCGAGCCTGACGGTCAAGCAGGCGCGTCTTTCGGCCGAGCAGCAGGGCGAGGAGGACTTCGACGTCACGTCGGGCGACCTGCCTTCTGTCGGTGGAGACGTAGCGCCCGCCCTGTTCTTGCAGCTCGTGACCGACCAGGAGCAGGAGTTCGACTCCCGGCGCAGGCAGCTTGGCGATGCCGTTCAGGTGCTGGCGGCGCAACGCGAGGGCCTTGCGGTGCAGAGGGAAGGTATCAAAGGTGAGCTTCATGCGCTGGAGGAACAGCGCAAAAGCCTCGGCAAAGACATCGCGCTACGGCGCGAGGGCGTGGCCAAGGGGCTCGGGCGTGAAAATGTCCTGCGGGAACTGGAACGGCAGGCGGACGGCGTGACCGGCGGCATCGCCAAGGCGGAGGCGAGTATCGCCGCTCTCAGCCACCAGATCGCCGAGACGGAGAGCCGTATCGCAGCCGAGCGTTCCGCCTTCCTGCAGAAGGTGGGTGACGAGCTGTCGAGGGTTCGCTCCGAGCGTATCGAGGCGTTGGAGGCGCTTTCCGGCAAGGCGGATGCCGTGGCGCGCATCGAGGTGCGCTCTCCGGTCGACGGCGTCGTCAACAAGCTGCACGTCAACACGGTGGGTAGCGCTGTAGAACCCTTCGCGCCGCTCTTCGAGATCGTCGCGAACGACCAGCCGCTGCTGATCGAGGCAAAGGTTTCTCCCGGCGACATCGACGATGTCTATCCGGGCCAGAAAGCGCAGACGGTGCTGTCGGCCTTCAACCGCCGCCTCTACGACCCTGTCGATGCGAAGGTCACGTTCGTCGGCGCGGACGCCCGTCAGGAGCGTGCCGACCAGCCCGCCTATTACACTATCCGCCTGTCCGTCGATGAGGCCGAGCGCGCCAGGCTTCCCGAGATCCTCCCCGGCATGCCGAGCGAAGTCTATCTCGTGACGCACGAGCGGACCTTCGCCGATTATATCGCGGAACCCTTCATCCAGAGCTTCCAGCGCGCTTTCCGTCAGTAGGGGCGTAACCGGCGTCACTTCAGCGAAGCAACTTCTTCCGCGCCCGATGGCTGGGCTATGCCGAGGAAATCGGCAAGCATGCCGGTTTCGGCGGCGAGGGTCACTTCGGCGGCCAGCACATTGGCATGCGCCGTATTCATGTTCAGTTCGGCATTGGCGACGTCGCCGATCGTGCGAATTTCGTCGAAGACGGAACGTTCGCCGAGTTTGCGCTCGGACCTTATGCCATCGAGCAGCCGATTGGCCGCGCCTTGTTCGCGGCGTGCAGCCGCCAGCATCTGGCGTGCCTGGTCCAGGCGTGCGCGCGCCGTAAGCAAGGCTGCCCGCACGCCGCTGAGGGCCGCATCGCGGTCGAGGGTAGTGGCCAGCAACTCTTCGCGGCTTCCCTGGATTTCGGCGCTGCGCGCGCCGCCGGTGAAGAGTGGAACGGAAAGCTTCAGGACCGCGCTTGCTTCGTATTGGCGGTTATAGCTATCCGCGTGGCCGTCGCCGCCGGCAGAAAGATCGAGTGCCAGGTTCGGATTGTAGGCGCTCTTGGCCTGCTGGATGCGGGCCTCCGCCACGTCGATCCGCGCCGCGCGCTCGCTGAGGCGCGGGTTGTGGTCGAGCGCCAGTTGAAGGAGCGCGTTTTCATCGGATGGCAGCCGTGCGGAAAGGTTCGAGACTGCGGTCATCTTCAGGCCGTGGCCGGCGTCGAGGCGCAGCAAGGTCTCCTCGCTCTGCGCCAGTTGCAGTGCGGTCTGCTGGCGATTGACTGCAAGGCTTGCCAGTTGCCGCTCGACATCGCTCACATCGACACCCGTGGCGCCGCCGGCCTCGCGCTCGCCTTTCACGTCGCGCTGCAGCGCGCGCAGGCGCTTTTCATGGCGGGAGAGGATCGCGAGCGTTGCGCGGAAGCGCTCCGTATCAACCAGGGCCAGTGCGAGCTCATAGGTCGTCGAAAGGCTGACGTCCCGTGCATTTTCGATCGCGACACGCTTGCTGGCCTCGGCGACGGTCACGGCGCTCTCGGCACGGCCGCCCTGGTAGATCGGAACGCGAACGGTCAGTGCGTAGGAATAGGGATTGTTCGGATCATTTGCGAAAGCGGGATGGTGATCGCTGGCCCTTAGCGTGCCGGAGGCATCGAAAGAGGCCGTTGGCATATACATGGCCCGTGCCTTGCCGATATCGGCATCAGCCGCTGCAATGCGCGCTTCGGACGCCCTGACCACGGCCGCGTTGCGTATGACATCGGAAATGGCGCTCGGCGGCATCGGGACGTCGTTGGTCGCCGAACGGCGCAAAGCCTCCACACCGGTCCTGGTTGTCGAACAGACCTTCGCAGCTTCCCCGGTATCGCACTTGCCTGCCTGCGGACGCGTCGTGGAGCAACCCGCGAGCATGGTGAAACAGCAAACGGTAAGAAGAATAGTTTGCCGACGCACGGGTTCCTCCAGAAGTTACCCGTTTGTAAACCTGCATGGTTAATCGCCGGTAAAACAAGCAACCTGCAGTGTCGGAATAACGGCATAAAACCGTCGTTGCACCGCGTTTTTCTTCGGCTCGAGACAGTCGAAGCCGTCGATGGCCGGTGCAGGGAAGTGATCTCTTACTGCATTTCAGTCTAAGGCGTGCCGCCTTCGGCGATCCTTCGACAAGCCAAGCTGGCCGCGGCAATGGAAGAATGGACGAAAGAGATCGACGTCTTGATCCGCGCCGATCGATCTTCCCAAGATGCAAAAGTTGCTGCGTTACACCTGTCTGAAGGTTACGTCCTTGGTGCCCGGCAAAACTGATGATCTCGGCCCGGGATTTAACCATTGCAACCCATAGTGATTGCTCGTGCAAGCGCATTGCGTTAATTCAGGCATTGCTTGTGTATAGGGGGCCGATTGTACCACGACCGATCAATCATCGATGAAATCTATGAGGCCGCCGTTCTGCCCGAGTTCTGGCCGAGAGTGCTGGAACGTGTTTCTGAGGCAACTGACTGTTATGGTGGGGCCCTTTTCACTTTAGGAAAGTATGGTTCGGCATCGTGTGCGACGCAAAGCTGTCAACCGCATTTGACGGCGATGATGCAGGAAGGGTGGGCTGAGCGAAACATCCGCGCGAAGCGAGTGCTTGAACTCGCGAGACAGGAGTTTGTAACCGATCACGACGTCTGCTCAGAAGAGGAAATTGAGAACCATCCGATATATACGGAGTTCTTGCGTCCTCGCGGAATTGGTTGGAGCGCTGCCACGCACGTTACCGGTATCGACGACGATATCGTCATTTTCTCGATTGATCAGCTTTATGAGCGTGGCCCGATTGCGGACGAAACAAAAGCCTTCTTGAACGAGCTGCGTCCCCATATCGCCCGGGCATCGATGTTGGCAGCCCGTTTCAGGTTGGAGCGCGTGAACGGTACGCTTGAAAGCCTTTCACATCTCGGTGTGCCGGCCGTCGCCTGCGATCGCCGCGGAAGAGTTCGTCTGCATAACCGCCAGTTCGAGCGTGCCACGGAGAGCCTTGATGTCATGGCCTTCGATATCCTCCGCATAGCGGATCGCCGCGCGGACATGATGTTAAGGGATGCGTTGCAAGCCCTTCATGATCCGGGCACGCCCAAGTCGATTCCATTCGTTGCAAGCGATAACAACCCGGTGGTGCTGCACGTCATCCCCATTTCGTTGAATGCGCGGGATGTCTTCTCCGGCATGGACGCTATCGTTGTTCTGGCGCCGATAAATCTCCCCGGCCTTCCCATCAAACCGTTGCTCCAAATCCTCTATGATATCACACAGGCTGAGGCGAAGGTTGCCGAAGGACTTCTGCAAGGCCTATCGCCGAAAGACATCGCTGCAATTGGGGGAGTAGGTATAGAGACGGTGCGAACCCATGTTAAAAGCCTGCTCGCCAAAACGGGGTCCAGCCGACAAACGGAATTCATCGCGCGCCTCTCGTCCTTCAAATTGTAGCGCTCGCTCAAGTGCCGCCCGCCCGGCCTCGGTGAAGAACGGCGTGTCGCGCCAGGCGGCAACAGCGAAGATGCGTCGGTCTGTTTCACCTGCCTTCATCGGTTCCTGTGCATGCATGTCTACGCATACGCTGCACCCATTGATCTGGCTGGCCGGAGATGGACCAGCTTGATGGTGACCTCCGAAAGGCCGCTCTTTTCCGTTGCCTTGTTCAGCGCCATCAGCGCTTGCATCGCCTCGGGGATAGCGCCTTGTTGGTCACATCGACCGGATTTCGTTCATCACAGGCATGACACAGAGCCGTCGCCTTCCGAAGGCTTGGCCCCGCACAGAGGCTGAAGATGCTGTAAAGAAGCATGGTTGCGACTGGACCGAACAGACGTCGGCGGCATCGGGAACCATGGCGGTTGGCTGAGGACCGTGGTGGCGCGCATTTGCCTGGATATGCTGTGCTTGTGCAAACCGCGCCGGGACGATGCTGTTGGCGAGGACAAGCCTTGGCCTGGGCTATCGGAGGCTTCCGCCGACGACGAGCTGCGAAACAAATCGTTTCAGCAAACTACGGTCGAAGTGCCCATGCGAGTCGAGCATCATGGCAATTGCCTGCGATTGCGACCAGCCGCGTTTATAGGGCCTGTCCGTCACCATCGCATCGTAGACATCGCAGATTGCGGCGATGCGTGCTGCCAGCGGAATGGCCTCATCCTTCAATCCGAATGGATAGCCGGCGCCATCATGTTTCTCATGGTGGTATAGACAGATACCCGTCACGGTTTGCGATATGCCAGGGACGCCGCGCAATAATGCCGCTCCGCGTACAGGGTGTTCTCGTACCAAGGCAAACTCCGCTGCGGTCAGCTTGCCTGGCTTGTTCAGAATGGCGAGAGGGATCGTTGCTTTGCCAATGTCGTGAACGGGGCCGCCAAGCCCCAGGTCGCGGATCATCTCCTCCTCAAGCTCGAGGCTCCGTCCAAAGGCGATCATCAGTGCGCTTACGGCCAGGCAATGCAGGAAAGTGCCTTCGTCGTGCTCCTTGAGCTTGGTTGTGGCAATCAACGCACTGGCGCATTGGAGGGCATCCGACATGATTGTCTCGACAACGGCTTGCGCGCTGTCGAAATCGAATGTCCCATTCCGCTGCGCATCGCAAAAGACGCGCTTTATCAATGGTCGGGTTGTTTCGATGCATTTGCGCGCCTGCTGGAGTTCGCTAGCGGGAAATGTGGCATCAAGTTCGACCTCGAACCGAGAGCGTACAACATTCCAGGCTGGAGCGGTCTCTTCAACGACATCCTTGCCCTTCGACGTGTTGATAACGGCACTCATGGCTTTGCTGGCCAAGACGACTTTAAGTTCAGTCTCCGAAGTAATCAGGAATTGACGATTATCAAGGCGGTTATGAGAGCGATCCTCAAGCTCTTCTATGTACATACCGACGCAGATATGGCTAATCTGAACCCTCTTTTTCATTGAAGTCGTACCTTGTAGCTATAAGGGACCGAGAATTTTCGAGAGATACGGGATTATTTCTTATAGGAATTAATTTTCCACCGACATGTTCGCGATGATTCGAGCAGTAACGATTTGTATCGCTAGTAGTGGGGCGCTGTATTTGGTGCGGCTTGTGCAGGGAGTGGCATGGTTGTGAGTGCAGCGGCTACAACCCATGTCGGAGGCATCCAGATGCCCAGCGGGCGTTACCCTTGCGGCCCGCATTGCGTCCGCCGCGCCTTCCAGTCCGAAGCGGTTCGCGCCTGGTGGACGTGAAGGTTGAAGCTGTCGGTGCGATATGCTGCAGGCATCGACATAGGTGATCGCAACCTTCCTCCGGTCGCGAATAGCCGGCGCAGTTCAGCGATGTCGATGGTTGCGACCGGCTGCTTGATCGTGCGGATGAACTTCAGGCCGAAATCCAGCACGATCGGTTGCAACACCGGGGTGCGACCGCGGTCAGCCTGGCGATCAGATCAAGCGCCCCCCTGCGCCAGTTGCGCGCCACCCAGCTCGCGCCAAGAACAGCCGTCTCGAGCTCGTCCGGCGCCAGCATCAGCGGCGGCAAGTCGTAGCCCTTGTCGAGATGTATCCGGTACTTGCCTCGCCGCGCACGGGCACACGCTGGGCCATCAGTTCGGCAATGTCGCCATAAGAGCGTGCGGATTGAAACCTCGAGCTGGTCAGCGAGTTCGTGCCCCGTCATTGCCTGCCATCTTGCGCATGTGTGAGGCTGACGACTGCTGCTATCTTATCGCCATGGCGAACGCGGCCAGCGCTCCTGTGCAAGCCGCCGCTCGCACATGGTTCCAGAACACCCATCGGTCGAGAAAAGTCGCCCAGAATGCAATGCCGTCTGGCCCCTCGCCGCTTGCGGCGAGGGCCTCGTTCATCGGCACGTTGATGGTGACGGTGACAACGATGTTGCCGGCGAGATAGAGCCCGGCGCCGATCAGCACCCAGGAAGGCTTGGCCGACCAGCCCAACAGCCCAGCAGCGACCAAGATCAGCGCAAGCAGCGCCGTACCCATGAAAATCGTGAGAAAGAGCGGGTTCTGGATCACCACGTTGATATGGTTCATTGCCGCAATGCCTTGTGGGGCGGGCAATTTCGCCAGCGCCGGCATCACCGAATTGGAATAGGCAAAGAACAGGCCGGC
>Ga0222427_100992_pt1 | contig 18740 bp, 26 predicted proteins | sample 2B20Ametagenome_FD_182890 | JGI IMG/M metagenome (GOLD analysis project Ga0222427, IMG submission 182890) | Enriched microbial communities from leaf-cutter ant dump, University of Wisconsin, Madison, United States - 2B20A (version 2) | ecosystem: Environmental > Terrestrial > Nest > Insects nest...
GAATGAACAGGGTCGCGTTGATACTCACGGCAACACCTTTCTAGAGTGGCGTTGAACGGGAATTACTTGGGCAGGTTGACCAAGAACGTGGAAACGAAGGGGTTGGCGAAAGCGAACAGCAGGGCGATGGCCACGCCGATCAGGAAGGCGGCGTCGATCAGACCGGCCAAGATGAACATCTTGGTTTGCAGTTCGTTGATCAGCTCAGGCTGGCGGGCCGAGGATTCGAGGAACTTGCCGCCCATCAGCGCGATGCCGATGGAAGCGCCGATAGCGCCGAGGCCAACGATCAGACCACAAGCCAGAGCGACGAGACCGAGAATGTTTTCCATGATGACTCCTGAGTAAAAAAGAAAGGTTGGAAAGGGAAAAGAAACGAAAGGGAAACCGTTGGTCAGTGCGCGTTGTGCGCCTGGCCGAGGTAGATCAGCGCAAGCATCATGAAGATGAAGGCCTGCAGCGTGATCACCAGAATGTGGAACAGCGTCCAGATGGTGCCAGCAATGATGTGGCCCACCGGCAGCAGCACACCCGACAGCGACAGTGCCGCCGCGCCGCCCATCAGGGCGATCAGCATGAACACCAGTTCGCCGGCGTACATGTTGCCGAACAGCCGCATGCCATGGGACACGGTGTTGGCGACATATTCAATCACCTGCATCAGCAGGTTCACCACGCCCAGGATCAGGGCGAAGATGGGGTTCTTGCTGGTGCCGAACGGGGCCGACACGAGTTCATGCGTCCAGCCACCGGCGCCCTTGACCTTGACGCTGTACCAGAAGCGCAGCACCAGGATGGCCAGGGCCAGGCCCAGCGTGGTAGACAGGTCGGCCGTGGGCACGACGCGCAAGACCGCATGGTGGTCGCCCGTGCCGTGCTGCCACAGCCAGGGCAGCAGGTCCACGGGCAGCATGTCCATGAAGTTCATCAGGAAGATCCAGACGAACACCGTGAGGCCCAGGGGGGCGATGAACTTGCGGCTCTCGGCGTTGTGGATGTTGGCCTTGGCCTGGTTGTCCACCATCTCGACCAGGATCTCCACCGCCGCCTGGAAACGGCCGGGGACGCCGGAAGTTGCCTTACGGGCAGCTGACCACAGGATCAGAAGAGTGAGGGCACCCAGCACCAAACCGATGAGAATCGAGTCATAGTTGATGACCGTGAAGTCAACAATCTTGGTCTGGTTGATGTTCTGAAGATGCTGCAGGTGGTGAACGATGTATTCACTTGCAGTCGGTCCATGCGCTTCGGCGGCCATTGGTCAACTCTTCTCTCTATCAATCGGTTTTTCGGACACCGGGCCGCACCAGCAGGGCCACCCAGTACGTTTTCATTGTGATCACCATGCCCACCAGCAGAGCTATCCAGCTCAAACCTGGCACCAGCCGGGGCGCCGCAGCGAGCAGCGCCACCGTCAACACGATCTTGGCAATCTCCCAACCAAAGAACCCCACCATGGCGGCGCGCGGGTGGGTGGACGCCTTGTGGCGCAGCACACCGCGTGCGAACAAGGCAGCCGGCACCACCACGGCCAGGGCACCATAGGCCGCAGACCAGCCCACCGATGCCCTGCCCGTCAGAACCCAGGCCACCAGGGCCACGAGCATTCCGACCAGTGCCTGACCCGCCACGACCTTCCACACCGAGATGGGAGGATTGCGACGCCGCCACTGCTCGGCTTCTTCGGCCGTCAGGGGCTTGAAGTCAAGTTCTTCAGCCTCAGTTTCCGTCTCAGGGGCGATTGTTTTCATTGTTGAATGACGCCCGCGTTACAGACCGGAACTTTCACAAAGCCTCTAATTATAAGTAAAAACCCATGGCTCCCGGCAAAAACCGCAGTGCGAGCCGGGGACCTACGTACTTCTACGTTCGATTGTGGTGGTGCGCCAACGGGTCCTGCGCCTGCGAAAACCAGCCGCCCGGCCCGCTTTCCAGGGCCCGCCGGGCCGTGCGATCCGGGCGTTGGCGCACAATGACCCGGCCCGCCGCCAGCCACCGATACCGAAGCACCACACGCTACCATGACCTCCTCCTCCCAACCGCCCGCCCAGGGCCCGGACACACAAACGACGACCGATCCGCGCAAGGACTCGCTGATCGAATACCCCTCCAGGCTCCCGATCAAGGTCATGGGGGCCAAGGTGGACGGCTTCGTGCATGCCGTCACCGAGGTGGCCCGCCAGTTCGACCCGACCTTCGATGCTGGCTCCATTGAACTGCGCGACAGCCGCGCCGGCAATTACCTCGGAGTAACCATCACCATCACGGCGACCAGCCGCGAGCAGCTCGACGACCTGTACCGCGCGCTGTCCTCGCACCCCTTGGTCAAGGTCGTGCTGTAGGCCCATGGAGCTGCATACGCTGGGCCGGGTGGACTACCTCGCCACCGTGCAGGCCATGCAGGACTACACCGCCGCGCGCACGGACGACAGCGCCGACCTGCTCTGGATTTGCGAGCACCCCGCGCTTTACACACAAGGCATTGCGGGCAAAAGCGATCATCTCCTGCACCCTGGCGAGACCCCCGTCGTCGCCACCAACCGGGGCGGGCAGGTCACCTTCCACGGCCCCGGCCAGGTGGTGGCCTACCCGCTGCTCGACCTGCGGCGCGCCGGCTACTTCGTGAAGGAATACGTCTACCGCCTGGAAGAGGCCGTGATCCGCACGCTGGCGCATTTCGGCGTCACGGGCCATCGCGTGGGCGGCGCGCCGGGCATCTACGTGCGCCTTCATGATCCGTTCAGCCACGCCATGCTGCCGCAGCGCCCGCAGAAACGCACCGGCATCGAAGCCGCCGTGCCCGACTTCGAAGGCCTGGGCAAAATTGCAGCCCTGGGCATCAAGGTCAGCCGGCACTGCACCTACCACGGCGTGGCGCTCAACGTGGCGATGGACCTGGAACCCTTCACGCGTATCAACCCTTGCGGTTACGCAGGCCTCGCCACGGTGGACCTTTCTACAATCGGGGTCCACACCACCTGGGACGAAGCCGCGCAGGTGCTGGGCCAACAGCTCAGCGTCCGGCTCGCGCCCTGAACCATCTGCATGCCATGAGCACCCCTGAAGTCGTCCGCGAAGCGCAATCCACCCAGGCCTACAACCCGCTGGCCAAGCAGAAGGCCGCGGCCAAGCTGTCGCGCATTCCGATCAAGGTGGAGCACGGCGAGGTACTCAAGAAGCCCGAGTGGATTCGCGTGAAAGCGGGCAGCCCCACCACGCGCTTCTACGAGATCAAGGAGATCCTGCGCGAGCACAAGCTGCACACGGTGTGCGAAGAGGCTTCGTGCCCCAACATCGGCGAATGCTTCGGCAAGGGCACGGCCACCTTCATGATCATGGGCGACAAGTGCACGCGCCGCTGCCCGTTCTGCGACGTGGGCCACGGCCGCCCCGACCCGCTGGACAAGGACGAGCCGCTGAACCTGGCCAAGACCATCGCCGCGCTGCGCCTCAAATACGTGGTGATCACCAGCGTGGACCGCGACGACCTGCGCGACGGCGGCTCGGGCCACTTCGTGGAATGCATCCAGAACATCCGCGAGCTCTCGCCCCAGACGCAGATCGAGATCCTGGTGCCCGACTTTCGCGGCCGCGACGACCGCGCGCTGGAGATCCTCAAGGCCGCGCCGCCCGACGTGATGAACCACAACCTGGAAACCGCGCCGCGCCTGTACAAGGAAGCGCGCCCCGGCTCCGACTACCAGTTCAGCCTGAACCTGCTCAAGAAGTTCAAGGCCCTGCACCCCAAGGTGCCGACCAAGAGCGGCATCATGGTGGGCCTGGGCGAGACGGACGAGGAGATCCTGCAGGTGATGCGCGACATGCGCGCGCACGACATCGACATGCTGACCATCGGCCAGTACCTCGCGCCCTCTACCTCCCACCTGCCGGTGCGCCGCTACGTGCACCCCGACACCTTCAAGATGTTCGAGACGGAAGCCTACAAGATGGGCTTCTCCCACGCCGCCGTGGGCGCCATGGTGCGCAGCTCGTACCACGCGGACCAGCAGGCGCACGCCGCCGGCGTGTAAGCCTTCGTCATGGAGCCCGGCACGCTCTCGCTGCGCCGCTACGGCGCCTCGCCGGGCAGCCACAGCCACGACCACTTCCAGATCCTGCTGGGCCTGTCCGGCGCGCTGGACCTGGAGATCGACGGGCGCGGCCTGCGCGTGGCGGCCGGCGGCGGCTGCGTGATCGAGCCCGGCGCGCGGCACGACTTCGAATCGGCGCGCGGCAGCCTGTGCCTGGTGCTCGACAGCCACCAGGCGGGCTGGGCCCGCTGCGCGCGCCAGGAAGCAGTGCCTGCCCCCGCCCTGGCGCTGGCCCGCTACCTGGCCGGCGCGCTGCAGCAGGACCAGCCGCTGGCGCAAGCCCACGGCCCGGCCTTGCTGCTGGAAGCTTGGCAGACCCCGGAAAACCTTCCCCTGCCCGCTCCCGCACGCCGCCGCGCCATCGACTGGCCCGCGCTGCAGCGCTGGGCCGCGCAGCACTGGCATGGCGAACTCACGGTGGCCGACCTCGCCGCACGCGTGCACCTGAGCCCCAGCCAGTTCGCGGCGCGCTGCCAGGGCGAGCAGGGCCTGAGCGCCATGGCATGGCTGCGCGGCCAGCGCCTGGCGCAGGCCCGGCTGCTGCGCGAGGGCGGCATGGCCGTGGCCGAGGTGGCGCGGCGCACGGGCTACCGCTCGCCTTCGGCGCTGACGGCGGCGCTGCGGCGCGCAGGCCGGTGATGCGCGACGGCGCACCCGCGTTGCGCGACGATACCGCCCAATAAGGCCCGCTAAGCTCGCGCCCATGCAAGCCAACCTGTACGCGCTGGGCGCCATCGCCCTATGGGCCTCGCTCGCCTCGCTGGGCGTGTCGCTCACCCATGTTCCGCCGTTCCTGCTCACAGGCATCGCGCTCATCATCGGCAGCGTGCCCGCATGGCCCTTCGTGCTGCGCGACCCGTCGCAGTGGCGCATCCCGGTGCGCACGCTGGCCCTGGGCGTGTACGGCCTGTTCGCGTACCACTTCCTGCTGTTCATCGCGCTGCGCCACGCGCCGCCGGTGGAGGCCAACCTGGTCAACTACCTGTGGCCGCTGTTCATCGTGGTGTTCTCGCCGCTGGTGCTGCCCGGCGTGGCCCTGCGGCTGCCGCACGTGCTGGCCGCGCTGCTGGGCTTTGGCGGCGCGGCCATCGCCATCGCGGGCGGGCGGGAGCTCAGTGGCACGCTGGCCTGGGGCTACCTGCCCGCGCTGGCCGCGGCCTTCATCTGGTCCACCTATTCGCTGCTGACCAAGCGCGTGGCGGCGTTTCCGACCACGGCCATCGGGCTGTTCGGACTGGTGTCGGGCGCGCTCTCGCTGCTGTGCCACGTGCTGCTGGAGCCCGCCGCCAGCCTGCAGCCGCGCGACTGGGCGCTGCTGGCCGCGATGGGGCTGGGGCCGCTGGGGGCGTCGTTCTTCCTGTGGGACAAGGCGCTCAAGCTCGGCGACGCGCGGCACATCGGCATCCTGAGCTACATCACGCCGCTGGCCTCGACGGCGCTGCTGATCGTGGTGAGCGGCCGGCCGTTCACCTGGAGCATCGGGCTGGCGACGGTGATGATCCTCGGCGCCGCCGTGATGGGCACGCGGGCGCGCTGAGGCTTCAAGCGAAATCGGCCTCCAGCGCTTACCCGGCAAGCGCTGGCAGCTCCCCATTCAATAGCAAACCCTACCAGCCCGCCAGCACCAGCTTGCCCGTGGTGTGGCCCGATTCGATGCGCCGGTGCGCCTCGCGCAGCCGGGCGGCGGTGATGGGCCCGAGCACCTCGCGCAGCGTGCCGCGCAGGGCACCCGCGTCGATGCGGCGCGCCACCTCGGCCAGCAGGGCGTGCTGCGCGGCCATGTCGGGGGTGCGGTACATGCTGCGCGCGAACATCATTTCCCACACGAAGCCCTGGCTGCGGGCGTGCAGCGGCCGCAGGTCCAGCGGCGCGGCGTTCTCCACGATGCCGCAGGCGAGCCCCTGGGGGCGCAGCAGCGCGGGGATGCGGGCGAAGTGCGCGTCGGTCCCGGCCAGCAGCAGCAGGTGGTCCACCTCGCCCACGCCCAGCGCGTCGAGCTGCGCGCGCAGGTCCTGCCGGTGGTCCACCACGTGGGCGGCGCCCAGCTCGCGCACCCAGGCCTGCGACTCGGGGCGCGAGGCGGTGCCGATCACGGTGAGCCCGGCGCTCACGGCCAGCTGCACGGCCATGGAGCCCACGCCGCCGCCCGCGCCGATGACGAGCAGGGTCTGGCCGAGCTGCGGGCTGCCGGCGGCAGGCTCGCTCTGCAGCCCCAGGCGGTCGAACAGCGCCTCCCACGCGGTGATGGCCGTCAGCGGCAGCGCCGCCGCCTGGGCGAAGTCCAGCGTCCGGGGCTTGGGGCCCGCGATGCACTCATCCACCAGCGTGAACTGCGCGTTGCTGCCGGGCCGCGTGATGTCGCCCGCGAAGTAGACGGCGTCGCCCACGGCGAAGCGCGTCACGGCGCTGCCCACGGCCGCCACGGTGCCCGCCGCGTCCCAGCCCAGCACGCGGGGCTGCGCGGGCGGCGGCGACGACTGCTGGCCGCGCACCTTGGCGTCCACGGGGTTGACCGAGACGGCCTCCACGCGCACCAGCAGGTCGTGCGCGCCGGGTTCGGGCACGGGCAGGGTCAGGTCGATCAGCGACTCGGGGTGGTCGATGGGCAGGTACTGGCGCAGGCCGATGGCCTTCATGGTGGCGGTCATGGTTTCTCCAAAAAAAGCAGTGAAGCCGTGACTGTAGGCAGCCAATCTTTTTTGAAAAACAGCTTCAAAATAAAAGCATTCACAAATCTTTTTTGAAGCCATGCTGCACCTGCAAGACGCCCGCCTGTTCGCCCGCGTGGCCGCCACGGGCTCGTTCAGCGAGGCCGCGCGCCAGCTGGACCTGACCCCGGCCGCCGTGAGCGCCACGGTCAAGAAGCTCGAAGCGCTGCTGAACGCGCGGCTGCTGGAGCGCAGCACCCGTTCGCTGCGCCTGACGGCCGAGGGCGCGCGCTTTCTCGACACCTGCGAGCGCCTGCTGGCCGTGTGGGCCGAGGACGAGGCGCAGCGCGCCGCCGGCGGCCTGCAGGGCGTGGTGCAGCTCGCGGCGCCGAGCGATCTGGCGCAGGTGTGGCTCACGCCCTGGCTGCCCGCGTTCGCGCGCCAGCACCCCGGCGTGCAGGTGGTGCTGCACGCGAGCGACACCGTGCAGGCGCTGCCGCGCGAGGGACTGGACCTGGCCCTGCGCTACGGCGCGCTGGCCGACTCCAGCCTCGTCGCCCGGCGCCTGTGCGCCAACCGTCGCGTGCTGGTGGCCAGCCCGGCCTACCTGCGCGAACACGGCGCGCCGCAGGCGCCCGCCGAGCTGGAGCGCCACCCGTGCCTGACCTACTTCCTGAACGGGCGGCGCCATGCGCAGTGGCGCTTCCACCGCGCCGGGCGCACGGTGCAGGTGGCGGTGGACGGGCCGCTCGTCGCGTCCAGCGGCACGATGGTGCGGCAGTGGGCCCTGGCGGGCGAGGGCATCGCGTACAAGAGCCGCCTGGACGTGCTGCCCGACCTGCGCGCCGGGCGCCTGCTGCCGTTGCTGGCGGGCTGGACGGCCGAGGAGACGCCGCTGCACGCCGTGCTGCTGTCGAGCCAGCGGGTGCCGCAGCGCGTGCGCGCCCTGCTGGACTTCCTGGCCGAGCGCTTCGCCGCGCTGGAGGACGATGGCGGAATATGAGCCGAATCGGCCGCCAGCGCTTGTCCATCAAGCGCTGGCAGCTATCAATTCGGAAGCTTCCTGCGCACGCGCAGGAACAGCCAGCCGGTGATGGAGAGGTTCAGCAGGTTCCAGCCGATGCCGTTGATGAACGCAGCGTGGTAGCTCCCCGTGAGATCGAAGATCCACCCCGACAGCCAGCCGCCCAGCGCCATGCCGATGAGCGTGGCCAGGATCACGGCACCCACCAGCGCGCTGGCCCGCTGCGGCGGAAAGTATTCGCGCACGATGATGGCGTAGGTGGGCACGATGCCGCCCTGGAACAGGCCGAACAGCCCCGAGATGACGAACAGCGGCACCAGCCCGTCGTAGGGCAGGAACAGCAGCAGCGCCACGCCCTGCAGCGCCGAGCCCAGCAGCAGCGTGCGGATGCCGCCGATGCGGTCGCAGATGAGCCCGAAGACGAGGCGGCTCACGATGCCGCAGGCGAGCATCAGCGACAGCATCTGCGCGCCGCGCGCGGCGCCGAAGCCCAGGTCGGTGCAGTAGGCGACGATGTGGACCTGCGGCATGGCCATGGCCACGCAGCAGGCGATGCCCGCGATGAACAGCAGCGCCATCGCGTGGCCCGGCCGCAGGTCGAACGGGCGGGTGCGGTCCACGGCCGCGGCGTCGCTCGCACCGGCCGCCGGGGCCGCGATGGCGGGCGGGCGCTGGCGCATGCGCAGGGACAGCGCGAACATGCCCACGCCGCAGACCACGCCCAGCGCCATGTAGGTGGGCCGCCAGCCGATGGTGTCGATGCCGTACTGCACGATGGGCGGCCACAGCGCCCCCGCGACGTAGTTGCCGCTGGCGCAGACCGCCACCGCGATGCCGCGCCGCCGGTTCCACCACAGCGCCGTGTCGGCCAGCAAGGGCGCGAAGGTGGCGGAGCTGCCGATGAAGCCCATCGCGGCGTGCGCGAGGCCGAAGGCCCAGATGTTGCCGGAGAAAGCCGCACCCACGAAGCCGCCCAGCACGGCCAGCGCGCCCAGCCACAGCACGGGCGTGAGGCCGTGGCGGTCCGCCAGCCTGCCCGTGAGCAGGCCGCCCAGGCCCAGGCAGACCATCATCAGCGTGTAGGGCATGGAAGCGCCCGCGCGGCCGATGCCGAATTCGTTCTGCACGGCGGGCAGCACGACCGACACCACGTACATGCTGCTGTTGCCCAGCACGACGAGGCCCAGGGTGGCGAGCAGGCGCTTGAGCGCCTGGGGCGAATCGATGAGGGCGGGGTCGGCGTGGGCCGTGTCGTTATAAGCCAAATCGGGCTCCAGCGCTTATCCAGCAAGCGCTGGCAGCTATTGATTCAGGAGTTTTCCGCCACCGCCGCAGGCACTTCGCCGTCGAGCACCTGCAGCGCCCAGGGCGCGAGCTTGCGCGTGTCGGCGCGCAGCACCTCCTGCTTGACGGCCAGGATCTGCGCCGGGTGCATGGAGAAGCTGCGCAGGCCCAGGCCGAGCAGCAGGCGCGTCATCGTCACGTCGCCGGCGGTCTCGCCGCACACGCACACGCTCTTGCCCTGCGCCGCGCCCTCGGCGATCACGTCGGCCACCAGGCGCAGCACGGCCGGGTGCAGCGGGTCGTAGAGGTGGGCCACGGCTTCGTCGGCGCGGTCGATGGCCAGGGTGTACTGGATCAGGTCGTTGGTGCCGATGGAGAGGAAGTCGAAGTACTTGAGGAAGGTGCGCACCATGAGCGCGGCGGCGGGCACCTCGATCATGGCGCCCAGCTGCACGGGGCCGTGCGGCACGCCGCGCGCGTCCAGCTCGGCGCGGGCCAGGTCGACCTGGGCCAGCGTCTGCGTAATCTCGTGCGCGTGCGCGAGCATGGGGAACAGCAGGTTGACCTTGCCGTGCGCGGCGGCGCGCAGCACGGCGCGCAGCTGGGTGCGGAACATGGCGGGGTCGGCCAGGCTCCAGCGGATGGCGCGCAGCCCCAGCGCGGGGTTGAGGTAGCTGTCCTTGTGGCCCTTGTGGTCCAGCGGCTTGTCGGCGCCCACGTCGATGGTGCGGATGGTGACCGGCAGGCCCTGCATGCCGTCCAGCGCCTCGCAGTAGGCGCGGTACTGCTCGTCCTCGCCGGGCAGGTGGCCGCTCTTGCCCATGAACAAAAATTCGCTGCGGAACAGGCCCACGCCCACGGCCCCGGCGCGCACGGCGGCGGCCGCGTCGCCGGGCTGCTCGATGTTGGCCAGCAGCTCGATGCGGTGGCCGTCGATGGTGACGGCCGGCGTGTGGCGCAGGCGTGCCAGGCGCTCGCGCTCCAGCTCCACCTGGCGCTGGCGGAAGCCGTACTCGGCCAGGATGATGGGCGAGGGGTCCACGATCATCACGCCCGCGTCGCCGTCGATGATGACCCAGTCGTCCTGCCGCACCAGTTGGCTGGCTGCGCGCGCGCCCACCACGGCCGGGATGTCCATGCTGCGCGCGACGATGGCGGTGTGCGATGTCTTGCCGCCCACGTCGGTCACGAAGCCCGCGAACACGCTCTGCTTGAACTGCAGCATGTCGGCCGGCGAGAGGTCGTGCGCCACCAGCACCAGGGGCACGTCCACGGTGTCGTCGAGCAGCAGGTCCTGCTGCGTTTTGCGGCGCGGGCTGCTGGCCGGCGGCGCCACGGGGCTGGCCACGCCCTTCATGTGGCGCAGGATGCGCTCGACCACCTGCTCCAGGTCGGCCTTGCGCTCGCGCAGGTAGTCGTCCTCCATCTCGTCGAACTGGCGCGCGATGACTTCGAGCTGCGTGGTCAGCGCCCATTCGGCGTTGTACAGGCGGTCGGTGATCCAGTGCTTGACGCCGCCCGTCAGGGCCTCGTCCTGCAGCAGCATCAGGTGCACGTCGAGCAGCGCGGCCAGCTCGTGCGGCGCGTCGGCGGGCATGTCGGCCTGCAGGCGCTGCAGCTCCTCGACCACGGCGTTGCGGCCCTGGCGCACGCGCTCGATCTCATCGGCGACCTGGCCGGGCTCGATGAAGTAGTGCGCCACGTCCACGCGGCTGGACGCCACCAGCACGGCCCGGCCGATGGCGATGCCGCGCGCGACGGCGAGACCGTGGACGGAGAACGTCATGGTTTTGCCGCCGGGCCGCCCCAAGGCAAAACGCGGCCCCCTCGGGGGGCAGGGAGCGACACGCAGTGCGCGACCGTGGGGGCCATCATTCACCCTCGCCAAACTTGTCGGCGATGAGGGCCAGCAAGGCATCCATGGCCTCCTGCTCCTTCGCGCCGTCGGTCTCGATCTCGATCTCGGTGCCCATGCCGGCGGCCAGCATCATCACGCCCATGATGCTCTTGGCATTGATGCGGCGGTCGCCGCGGCTCATGAACACGTCGCAGGGAAAGCTGCCGGCCAGCTTGGTGAGCTTGGCCGAAGCGCGGGCGTGCAGGCCCAGTTTATTGCTGATGGTCGTACGGGTCTTGATCATGGGTCTTGCGGCGGTTCTGGTTCTGCGGCGCGGCGATGGCCACCTGCATCACGCCCTGCGTGCCGCCCACCACGGCGCGGTTGACCACGGACTCCAGGGGTTCGTTGCGGTAGCTCACGGCGCGCAGCAGCATGGGCAGGTTGACGCCCGTCACCAGGCGCGAGCGCACGCCGTCGGTCAGGCGCTGCGCGATGTTGCAGGGGGTGGCGCCGAACACGTCGGTCAGCACCAGGGTGGATTCGGTGCCCAGCTGCTCCAGCAGGATGCGCGCCTGGGCCAGCGACTCCTCGGGCGGCTGGTTGGGCTGCACGTCCAGCGCGGCCACGCTGCCCCCGCAGTCGGGGAACACGTGCAGTGCGCATTCGCGCAGTGCATGGGCCAGCGGGGCATGGGCGATGAGGAGGATGCCGGTGGTGGAAGACGAGGTGCTCATGGCGCGGAGGTTTGCAGCACATTATGGCGCCGCCCCCGCAGCAGGAACCACGCATAGGCGCCCGCGTTGCACGCAAGGAACAAGCCCATGGCCGCCTGGAACGCGGGCACCGTGTCCAGGCCCAGCGCGCCGAACGCATCCACCGCCAGCCCGATGCCCCACTGCACCACGAACACGCCCGCGAAGATCACCAGGTTGAACGCCGACAGCGCCCGCCCCGCCAGCGCCTGCGAGAACGCCATGCCCACCGCGGGCTGCGACAGCGACACGAAGGTGCACGACACGCAGAACAGCGCCCACGCCCCGCCCCCGGCGCGCGGCCCCGCGACGATGATGGCCAGCAGCACCAGCAGCGGCAGCGGCAGGCCCGCCGCCATCAGCCGGTCCGGCCCCAGGCCCTTGCGCAGCAGCCAGGGGTTGAGCAGGCCCCAGGTCCAGAACGTGCCGAGCATGGATAGGTTGATCCAGAACAGCCCCGTGGCCGACTCCAGCGGCGTGTAGCCCGCCACGCGCTGCATCCACGGCCCGGCCCACAGCGTCTGCACGGCCACCATGCCGCCGTAGACGAAGAAGCCCAGCGGCGCGAGGCGCTGGAAGTAGGCATGGCGCCAGACCACGGCGTAGCCCGGCGGCGCGGCGGGCGCGCCATCGTCCGCCGCCGGAGCCGCGTTGCGCCAGCCGGGCACCGCCACGGCGATCACCGCCATTGACAGCACGATCAGCGCACCCAGCCCCCAGAACAGCGGCCGCCAGCCCACGTGCGGCAGGGCCCATTGCACCGGCAGCGTGGAGGCCACCATGCCCAGCGAGCCGGTCATGAGCATCCACGAGTTGGCGCGCAGCTGCGCCGTGGGCGCGAACCAGCGCCGGTAGCCGGTGAGCGGCGCCATCAGGCAAGCGCTGACGCCCGCGCCGCAGAGCACGCGCCCGGCCAGCAGGCCCGAAAACCCCGTGGCGGCCGAGAACACCAGGCAGCCCGCCACGGCCACGCCCAGGAAGCCCAGCGCCACCTTGCGCGGGCCATGCCGGTCCAGCCAGGTGCCCAGCGGCAGCTGCGTGGCCGCGAAGCCCAGGAAGTACCCTCCCGCCAGCAGCCCCAGGTCGCTGGCGTGCAGCGTGAACTCCTGCGCCAGTGTCGGCGCCAGCGTGGCCGTGACGGCGCGCAGCAGCGCCGAGAGGAAGTAGGCGAACGCGAACGCCAGGAAGACGATGACGGCGGCGCGCCGCGGCAGTACGTGCGCGTCCATCACTGCAGCGCCAGCCCGGCGAAGAACGCATCGGCCACGTCGGGCCGGGGCTTGGGCGTGTAGACCACGGCGTGGTACAGCCGCACCTGCGGCCCCACGGCGCGCGCGAACCACACGGCCTGGGCGCTGACCGCGCTGCCGTCGGGCCGCTGGCCCTGCACCACCGTGCGCATCGACTGCGGCAGCGGCAGCACGCCGGCGGGCGCGTAGGGCGTATCGGCCGCGGTGGCGCCACGGCCCAGGTTGGCGATGACGGCGGCGCGCCAGTGCGTGAGCGCGGCGCCGGCCTGCGAAGGGTCCGCCAGCGCCGCGTGCGACACGGCGAACATGGCGCCGTCGGCCTCGCAGCCCGTCATCGCAAGTTCCACCGGCGCGCCGGCCAGCTCCACCGTGCGCGTGGCCTGGTCGGGCTTGCAGGGCAGCGTGATGGTGAGGGCGGCCTCGGGCAAAGGCACGCTGCGCCAGTTCAGCGCGGGGCTGCAGCCCGCCAGCCACGGCAGGCTCAGCAGCACTATCAATATCCAGTTCATCAGCCGATTATCGGCAACGAACTTTTGCCCCCGCGCAGCACTCGAAAGAGGTTGCTCCGGCACAATGCCGGATGTTTCTGGAGTGAAAGTCATGGCGATCAAGCATTGGGCGGCAGGTGTGGCGGTGGCGGCGTTCGCGGCCGTGGGCGCCTATGTGTACCTGGACACGGGCCGCTCCGCCGCGCCGGAATCCACCTTCGTGCTGCTGGACGGCAGCAGCCGGACCACCGCCGACCTCAAGGGCAAGGTCACCCTGGTCAACTTCTGGGCCACGAGCTGCACCACCTGTGTGGCCGAGATGCCCGAGATCGTCTCCACCTACCAGAAGTACAAGGGCCAGGGCTTCGACACCCTGGCCGTGGCCATGAGCTACGACCCGCCCAGCTATGTGGTCAACTTCACCGAGACGCGCAAGCTGCCCTTCCAGGTTGCCATCGACAACACGGGCGACGTGGCCAAGGCCTGGGGCGACGTGCGCCTGACGCCCTCGACCTTCATCGTGAACAAGCGCGGCGAGATCGTGAAGACCTACGTGGGCGCGCCCAATTTCCCCGAGCTGCACCAGCTCATCGAGAAGCTGCTGGCGGAGACTTGATCGGATTTCAAGCCAAATCGGCCTCCAGCGCTTGCTGGACAAGCACCAGCAGCTACTCAAACCATAGCAATCATCATTTGTTGCGATAACTGTCGTGGCAGGCCTTGCAGGTGCCTGCCGTGGCGCCGAACGCCGTCTTGAGGTTGTCCAGGCTGCCCGTCTTGGCCGCCGCCGCGAGCTTCACGGACTCGGCCTGCAGCTTGTCGGCATGCTCCTTGAACTTGGCCTGCTCGGCCCAGATCTCCGGCTTTGCCTTGGTCGGCGCGCCCTTGTCGGTGCCTGCGCCGAATCCGGCCCAGGGCAGTTGCGCCATCTGGGCCACCACATCGGCGTTCTCCTGCGCGGCCTTGGCGTCGAACGGAATGCGTCCGTTGGCCATGGCGCCCAGGCGGCTGAAGTGCTGGCCCATCACGAACAGGGCGCTCTGGCGGTACTTGATGGCGTCCTCGGCCTTGGCGAACTGGGCGGCGGCGGGGGCCGACAGGCTCAAGGTGGCGGCGGCCAGGGCGAATGCGGCAAGGGCTTTCATGGGGTTGCTTCCTTTTTCGTGGGGTGGGGACTCGGGCCAGCGGCCTGCGCGGGGCGGGCCGGCAGACAAGTATGCCGTTTCAGCGTTTTTTGCGCACAATGCACCCATTCCCCAGCCCCGGCAGCCAGCCATTCACCATGACGCAGCCACCGACGCAACCGCAGCAGCACACCGTCCGCATCTGGGACCTTCCCACCCGCCTCTTCCATTGGGCGTTGGCCGCCTGCGTCGTGGGGCTGGTCGTCACGGCCAAGGTGGGCGGCAATGCCATGGAGTGGCATTTGCGCCTGGGCTATGCGGTGCTGGCGCTGCTGGTGTTCCGCCTGGCCTGGGGCCTGGTCGGGGGGCGCTGGTCGCGCTTCGGCGCCTTCCTGTATTCGCCCGCGCGGCTCGTGCGCTACCTGCGCGGCACGCCGCACCCGGAGGACGGCATCGGCCACAGCCCGCTGGGCGCGCTGTCGGTGTTCGGCCTGCTCGCGGTGCTGGCGGCACAGGTCGCCACCGGCCTGCTCAGCGACGACGAGATCGCCTTCGCCGGGCCGCTGACCCGGTTCGTGTCCGGCACTGTCGTCGGCCAGGCCACGTCCTACCACAAGGACATCGGCCAGTACCTGGTGCTGGGCCTCGTCGCGCTGCACCTGCTGGCCATCGTGTTCTACGTGGCGGTGCGGCGCCAGCGCCTGGTGCGGCCCATGCTGCAGGGCGACAAGGTCCTGGCGGCGCCGGCGGCGGCTTCGCGCGACGACTGGGCGAGCCGGGTGGTGGCGCTGCTGGTGCTTGCGGCCAGCGCGGGGCTGGCCTGGTGGGTCGCGTCCCTGGGGGCCGCCGCGCCGGCGTTCTGATCGGACTCGCTACACTGCGGCATTCGCCGTTTCACTCCCGCGAGTTTTGGACAAGCCTTCCGTCACCCTGCGCTCCCCCGTCTCGGCCGCCGACATCGAGGCGGTACGCGACATCTTCCGGGAATACGCCGACACGCTCGGCATCGACCTGGACTTCCAGGATTTCGAGAGCGAGCTGGCCAGCCTGCCCGGCGACTACGCCGAGCCGCGCGGCGCCCTGCTGCTGGCCGAGGTGGAAGGCGCCATTGCCGGCTGCTGCGCCCTGCGGCCGCTGGACAACGCCGACTACCCCAACGCCAGCGAGATGAAGCGCCTGTACGTGCGCCGCGCCTTCCGCGGCTTCGGCCTGGGCCGCGAGCTGGCCGAGGCCATGCTCGACCGCGCGCGCCAGGCCGGCTACGCCTGCGTGCTGCTCGACACGCTGGACGACATGGAGTCGGCGCGCGCGCTGTACACCGACCTGGGGTTCGAGGAGATCCCGCCCTACTACCACAACCCCATCGCGGGGGCGCACTACCTCAAGGTCGATATTTTTTGAGCCTTTTGGGCCACCAGCGCTTACCAGTCAAGCGCCAGCAGCTTCCTTTTCGATAGCAGATCAGGCCGCTTTGGCCTGTGCCAGCAGCGTGGCAGCGTCACTCACCTCGAACTTGCCCGGGGCTTCCACGTTGAGCGTGACCACCTTGCCGTCCTTTACCAGCATCGAATAGCGGTTGCTGCGCAGGCCCATGCCCCTGGCGGTCAGGTCCAGCGTCAGACCGGTGGCCTGGGCGAAGGCGGCGCTGCCGTCGCCCAGCATGCGCACCTTGCCCCCGGTCTTCTGGTCGCGTGCCCAGGCGCCCATCACGAAGGCATCGTTCACGCTCACGCACCAGATTTCATCCACGCCAGCGGCCTTGAACTCGGCGGCCTTTTCCACGTAGCCGGGCACGTGCTGGGCCGAGCAGGTGGGCGTGAAGGCGCCGGGCAGGGCGAACAGGGCGATGGTCTTGCCTGCGGTGGCCTTGTCCACGGGCACGGGGTTGGGGCCGATGCTGCAGCCCTCGCCTTCGACTTCCGAGTATTCCATCAGCGTGGCGGCGGGCAGGGTGTCACCGATCTTGATCATTGTGGGTTCCTTGAAAAAACAAAACGGCCCACATTGTGGGCCGTTCCGAAGGGCTTCGCAGTCCGGGGCTTTTTACAGCAGACCGGCCTTTTGCACCAAGCGGGTGGCTACCCAGTTCTTGGTCTTGGAGAGCGGGCGGCTCTCGGTGATTTCGATCACGTCGCCCAGCTTGTACTCGCCCTTTTCGTCGTGGGCGTGGTACTTGCTCGACTTCGCGACGATCTTGCCGTAGAGCTCGTGCTTCACACGGCGCTCGACCAGCACGGTCACGGTCTTCTGACGCTTGTCGCTGACCACCTTGCCGACCAAGGTGCGCTTGAGGGATTTTTTAGCTTCCGTCATGTTCGCTCCTACTTACTTGGCGGCTTGCTTTTCAGCAAGAATGGTCTTGGCGCGGGCGATGTCGCGGCGGGTGGTACGCAGCGTGTTGGTGTTGGCCAACTGTTGCGTAGCCTTCTGCATGCGCAGGCCGAAATGGGCCTTTTGCAGGGCCTTGATTTCGGCTTCGATGCCGGCGACGTCCTTCTGGCGCAGTTCAGCAGCTTTCATTTCTTCTTCTCCTGAATTACGCGCCAATCAGGCGGGTGACGAACGTGGTGCGCAGCGGCAGCTTGGCGGCAGCCAGGCGGAACGCTTCGCGGGCCAGTTCTTCGGGCACGCCAACGATTTCGAAAACGATCTTGCCGGGCTGGATTTCAGCCACGTAGTACTCGGGGTTGCCCTTACCGTTACCCATACGCACTTCTGCGGGCTTGGTGGAGATGGGCTTGTCCGGGAACACGCGGATCCAGATACGGCCGCCACGCTTGACGTGGCGCGAGATCGCACGGCGTGCGGCTTCGATCTGACGGGCGGTCAGACGGCCACGGTCCGTGCACTTCAGGCCGAAGTCACCGAACGCAACGGAGGAACCCCGCGTTGCGACGCCGGTGTTACGGCCCTTTTGCTCCTTGCGGTATTTGCGGCGAGCAGGTTGCAGCATCTTTATTCTCCTTTACCGTCCGCTGCTGTAGCGGGCGCGGCGACTTTGCGTACGCGCTTAACGGCGGTGTTATCAGCGCCGCCGGCTTCTGCCGGCTTGTCGCTGCCGTCGGCCGGCGCGGTGTTGCCACCGACAGGACGACGTGGGCCACGGCCTGCACCTGCGCGGTCGCCACCTGGGCGGCCATCGCGGCGGGGGCCACGGGGACGGCGCTCTTCGTCCGGACGGGGCGTTTCCACGGCGGGCAGGTCGTTGCGGCCCAGCGTGTCACCCTTGTAGACCCAGACCTTGACGCCGATCACACCATAGGTGGTCTTGGCTTCGGAGGTGCCGTAGTCGATGTCCGCACGCAGCGTGTGGAGCGGCACGCGGCCTTCGCGGTACCACTCGCAGCGGGCGATTTCGATGCCGTTCAGGCGGCCCGACGACATGATCTTGATGCCCTGGGCACCCAGACGCATGGCGTTCTGCATGGCGCGCTTCATGGCGCGGCGGAACATGATCCGCTTTTCGAGCTGCTGCGTGATGCTGTCGGCGATCAGCTTGGCATCGATTTCGGGCTTGCGCACTTCTTCGATGTTCACTGCGACGGGCACGCCCAGGCGGGTGGCGAGTTCCTTCTTCAGGTTCTCGATGTCCTCGCCCTTCTTGCCGATCACGACGCCAGGACGTGCCGAGTAGATCGTGATGCGGGCGTTCTTGGCAGGACGCTCGATCAGGATGCGCGACACGGCAGCGTTCTTGAGCTTGGCCTTCAGGTACTCGCGCACCTTGATGTCTTCGGCCAGCATGCCGGCGAAGTCGCGGTTGCTCGCGTACCAGCGGCTGGACCAGTTGCGGCTCACGGCCAGGCGGAAGCCGGTAGGATGGATTTTCTGTCCCATATTCTTCCCTGTTGGCCTCAGTTGCCCACCGTCACGTACACATGGCACGTGGGCTTGCTGATGCGGTTGCCGCGGCCTTTGGCGCGCGCGGTGAAGCGCTTGAGCGTGGTGCCTTGCTCGACGTAGATGGTCTTGACGCGGAGTTCGTCAATATCGGCGCCGTCGTTGTGTTCGGCGTTGGCGATGGCGGATTCCAGCACCTTCTTGACGATGCCCGCAGCTTTTTTCTGCGTGAACGTCAGGATGTTCAGGGCTTGGTCCACTTTCTTGCCGCGGATCAGATCAGCGACCAGACGGCCCTTGTCGACCGACAGACGAACGCCCCGGAGGACTGCACGTGTTTCAGACATGGTCGTTCCTTACTTCTTCTGGACTTTCTTGTCCGCGGGGTGACCCTTGAAG
>Ga0222427_100995_pt1 | contig 18680 bp, 23 predicted proteins | sample 2B20Ametagenome_FD_182890 | JGI IMG/M metagenome (GOLD analysis project Ga0222427, IMG submission 182890) | Enriched microbial communities from leaf-cutter ant dump, University of Wisconsin, Madison, United States - 2B20A (version 2) | ecosystem: Environmental > Terrestrial > Nest > Insects nest...
CGACCGCGCCGCCGACTCCGCCGCCCACGCCGCCGACTCCGCCGCCGACCGCGCCGCCGACCACGCCGCCGACTCCGCCGCCGACCGCGCCGCCGACTCCGCCGCTGTTGTTTCGCAAAAATTACCGCCAACTTCCGCCTCGTGGCACCGGCGGACCTGCGTGAGAGCGGCGAGAGTTTGCGCGATCACCTCGTCGACGACCGCCCCGTGTTTGCCGCGCTGGCCCTGCTGCGACGCGATCAGGCGGTCGATGCGCAGCAGGGCCAGCTTGTGGCGCACCGGCTCCAAGTCGGCGCCCGGCTGGATCGCCTCTAAGAAGGCTTCGGGCCACGCCATCGCTTCGGCCTCCGGCAGGCCCTCGAAAATGCAATCTTCCAGCCGCGCGAGCCATTCCGGCAGCCCGAGTTCGATCGGGTAGCGTGAGTGATCGTAGGCTTCGAGCGTGCAGCCGATGGCACAGCCCTTGCCGTTTTCCCAGCCGACGCCCTGCGTGAGCGCGTCGGCTGCCGCGTGACGACGCACGCGGTCAAGGTACTTGGTTTTGACAGCCGGGTCGTTGTGGAAGGCGCGCATCGTTTTCCTCCTCAAATGGTCAGTGCCGGGCATCTTGCACGATACTGACAGTAGCGTCAATAACATTTTGCTCGTCAAGCACGTCGCTGATTCTCCCGGCCAGCGATTCGGCGTCGGACTTGTTCAGCGCCATGGCCGTATAGACGTCCAAACCGAACGTGAAGTAAAACAGCTTGTAACGCTGCGCCTCGCTCAATTCGCGTTGCTTGTGGAAGCCGCTCCACAGGTCGATCGCCCCGCGAAGCTGTTTCTGCGCGTGCTGGCGCTCGAAGTGGACGTTGCGGAGATGCTGCTGCGCCGGCCCGCTCAGACCAGGCGGGATGCGTGGCGGCAGGTCGATCCGCTCCACTTCGCCGCGAAGCTTGCGCAATGCCGCCTCGTCTAGCTCGATCAGGTTGCCGTCCACGAACTCCGGCGCACTACGTGACGATGGTGTGGGCACGTAGCCGCAAAACGGGCAGCGCGGTTCGAGCGCCGGGTAGACCGACATGCACGTCTCGTTGAGACACGTCTTGACCGGCACGACGTCCGTCGGCTGGCTGCGAGCCTTGCGGTCCTGCCGGTCGAGCGTGTGATAGCGCGGCGCGTCGGGCGGGAGGTGGCGTGCCACATTGCCCACGTGGTCGAGGATGATCGCGCGTGGTTTGCAGCTGGCCGCGATGTACGCTCGGCGTTCCGCGTCGGCAAACGTGTCCCAGCGTGCCGCCAGTTCGGGTTCGATTAGCAAGCGAAGCGCGCGGCCGAACTGCTGATCGAACAGCGCCTTGCTTTCCGTTTTGCGCACCATCGACACGACCTCGATCGCCGGCAGGTCAAAGCCCTCGCCGAACAAATCCACGTTGACGAGCTGTAGCAACTCACGGTCAGCCAGCCGGCGCAGCAGCCGTGCGCGCAACATGTCGGGCGTGTGACTGCTGACCACCTCGGCTGGTACGCCTGCCGCCCGATACGCTGCGGCCAGCTCGGTTGCAGCTTCAATGTCCACGGCGAACGTCACGCCAACCTTCCCGGCGGCGAACTGCAGGTAGTGCCTCACCACGTCGCCAACAATGCGCGTCGAGCGGTGCACGGCGGCGCGCAGTTTGACCGGCGATAGATCGCCGCTGGCCGTCACCGGCACATCGCTGTAATCCACGTCGGACGGCGGGCAGATGACGCGGTAGTCGGTGAGATAGCCCATCTCGATGAGCTGGCGCATCGGCGGACCTTGCACTAGCTCATCGGCCAGGCCGTCAGCGTGCGACCCAAGCCCCTTGCCGTCCGCGCGGAAGCCGGTGGCCGTCACGAGCAGCCCGCGTTCCAGGTTGCGAAACAGCGACACGCCTTTGCCCCATTTGTTATCGCGCAGGAAGTGGTGGCCCTCGTCGCCGACGAACATTTTCACCTGGCCAAGCCACGGGTCCGAAGGATTGAGACCGGGCAATGAGTCAATGCCGATCACGCCACAGAGCGCACGGGGGTCGAAGTAATTTTTGCGCAGCTCGGCCATGTGCAAGCCGGCAACATCCCGCTGCAGCGACGTCGGGCCGATCACGCGGTGATAGACGCCGTTACGCGCCAGCGCCAGACTCATCTGGCTGACCAGTTCGCGACGGTGTGCGATTGCGGCGCATGCCTGCCTTTCCTGTTTCAGCAGGTCGGTGAACGTGACGGTCTTGCCGCTGCCGGTAGCGCTGATCGCCATGACGATGCGGCTACCGCGTGACCACGCTGCTTTGATGTCGTGTTCGAGTTGTACCTGGTAGGGGCGGAGAATCGGCATCGCAAGATTCCGTATTGACTATACCGTCAGTATCGGCGTAGCCTCCCTCCTCCGTCAACTACTGACATGACCGTCAACACGGAGAAACGTATGCAACTCACGATGCAAGACAACGATTTCAGCAACCCGAAACTGATCGAGGGCGTGCTCAGCCTGCTTGTCGTGCTCGGCACCGTCGACGCCGGCAAGGACGCGGGACAATCCGACCTGTTCGCCGAGCGCCGCGCGAACGATATTGTCGTGTCGCCCGCGGAGGTGTTCGCGAAGTCCGAGGCGCCCGAAGTCCCTTTGGCACCGGAGCCGCCTGCCCCCTCCACTGCGGCTGTCGCACCGTCGCCGACTGCCCACGCGGAAGCGCCGGCTACTTCTCTCCCGCCGACGCCCGCAGCGGCCACGCCGCCGAGTGTCCCTGCCGGTGGCGCGGTTGACGTGCACGGCCGCGTGTGGGACGAGCGTATCCACGCCTCGACGCGCGCGCAGAACAAGGACGGCTCGTGGCGCTACCGGAAGAATGTCGCCCAGGAACTGATCGCGACGGTCGAGACGCAGCTGGACGGCAAGCCCGCCATCACGCCGGCCGCGCCTGCCGTTCCCGAAGCGCCCGCCGCTCCGGCCGTGCCGCCCGCCCCTCCGGCGCCAACCGTGGACCTCGGCTTCGTGATGACGACCGTCATGGGCGGCCTCGGCGCGGGACGCTACACGCAGGCCCGGCTCGGTGAGGTGCTGCAGGGCTTGGGCATCCCCACGCTGCAAGACTTGCCGAAGCGGCCGGACCAGTATCGACCGTTCCTTGAGGCGCTTGGCGAGAGTGTGCCGGCATGACAGCGCAGGCAGATGGGGAGCGTCCGGTGAGCGTGCTGGACGCGTGCTGTGGGAGCCGCATGATGTGGTTCGACCGCTCCGATCCCCGTGCTGTATTCGGGGATCGTCGAACGGAAACGCTCACTGTCACTGATCGCTCGCATCAGGAGGACGGCACGCGCGTCCTGTCGGTTCGCCCGGATGTGCGTTTCGACTTCCGAGCGCTGCCGTTCCGCGATGAGTCGTTTCCGCTCATCGCGTTCGACCCGCCGCATCTGGAACGGGCCGGGCCGCGAAGCTGGCTTGCGGCGAAGTACGGAAAGCTCGGCACCAACTGGCGTGACGATCTGCGCGCCGGGTTCGCGGAATGCTTCCGCGTTCTCCGGGCCGAAGGAACTCTCGTGTTCAAGTGGTCCGAGGTCCAGGTGCCGTTGCGGGAAATCCTCTCGCTGACTCCACACAAGCCGCTATTCGGCCATCCATCTGGCAAGCGTAGTGGGACGCACTGGCTCTGCTTCGTGAAGCCGGCACTCGGAGGTGCGCCATGACTGACCACGCTCGTCTCGCTCCCAGCAGCGCGCACGAGTGGTCGCATTGCGACGGTTGGCTTGCCCTGCGCGAGGAATTGGATCGCCAGGGCAAGCTTCTGCCGCAGGACGGCCCGGAAGCGCTCGAAGGCGACGCTGCGCATTTTGTCGCGGCCACCGCGCTGCAGACTGGCATCGTGCTCCCCGTCGGCACCAGCACGCCGCAGGGCGTCGAGGTGACGTGGGAAATGGTCGAGGGCGCGCAGATGTACCTCGACCACGTGCGTGCCCACGCGGCGGATGTTGTCCATGTTGAGCAGACGCTGCGCCACGACGCGATCCACCCCGAGGTGTGGGGCACGCCCGACGCGTGGTCGCTCGCGCGCGGCAAGGTGCTCGACATTTGGGACTACAAGTTCGGCCATCTCTACGTCGAAGTGTTCGAGAACGCGCAGTTGCTGTGCTACCTCGCGCTCGTCCTTGAGCACATTTGCCTCGACGTGCCGGACGACCAGGTGTTGCACGTGCGCCTCCACGTGGTGCAGCCGCGAAGCTACCAGCGGGCGCAAGCGATCCGCACGTGGGAGTTCCGCGCGTCGGATGCGCGGGCAGAATTGAATCACCTGCGCGCAGCCGCCTCCACCAACGTGGCCATGGACAGCAAGACGAAAGCTGGCCCGTGGTGCGCGCAGTGTCCGTGTCGCATCGGGTGCACGTCGCACCAGCGTCTCGCCGCAGCGGCCATCGACTACGCCGAGCGGGGCATTCCGAACGAGCTGACGCCCGACGATCTTGGCCGCGAACTGCGTGCGGTGCACGCCGCCCAGGCCGCGCTCAAGGCACGGGAAACCGCGCTCAGCGTGCAGGTCGAGTCGATCCTGCGTTCGGGCGGCGTCGTGCCGTTCTACAGCATGGAGCCGGGTCAAAGCCGTCTCGCGTGGACGGCCGACGCGAGCACGATCATCACGCTGGGCCAGATGATCGGCGTCGATCTTGCGCGCGCCGCTGAGCCAGTCACGCCGACGCAGGCGATCGTTTTGCTAAAGCAGCACGCTCCTGCTATTGACACCTCTGTCATTAGCGCATACAGTCACCGAAACGCGGCAGCGATGAAGCTCTCCGCAGTCGATCCGAAACTCGCAAAAAAGGTGTTCGCGAAATGAAACCGGGATTGGTTGGGCCGATCGTTCTCGAAGGCAAGATTCACGTCAAAACGCTGGGCGGCGTGCGCGAGGTCACCGTGCGTTTTCCCCCCGGCCACGCCATCACGGAGCGCGACATTTTGCTGCAGCTCGGCAAAGCGCTCACGGCGGTTCGCCGTGACAACCAGCCCCAGGCCGAATTGTTTTCGGCCCCCGAGTTTTTCAATGGCGTGCTGATCGCCGACCACTACGGGCACGTCGGCAATTTTGATTTGCCCGAGTCGTTCGACTACGACGTCGACCAAGTTGAGGCCGAGGCGATGACCGCCCTCGCCTCGTCTCTCCACCCCGCACCAAAGGCCATCCAATGAGCTACCAACTGCAACCGAACGAAGTGCTGTTTCCCGTCGCCCGTTTCATCAGCGGCTCGCTGACGTCAGGGCGCAAAGAGGACTACTACGGCAAGCCGCTGACCAACAAGGACGGCACGCCAGCGGAGGATTTCAGCTTCGGCATCGCCATCCCGAAAGCCGGCGGTCCGGCGAACTGGTGGGAAACCCCGTGGGGGGCGCGCATCCTGGCCGTTGGCCAGGCAGCTTTCCCGAACGGTCAGACGCAGAACCCGTCGTTCTCGTGGAAGGTCAACGACGGCGACAGTCAGGTGCCGAACAAGAAAGGCAACAAGATGGCCGACATGGAAGGCGCGCCCGGTCACTGGGTCGTGTTCCTGTCGAGCCGCTTCGCGCCCAAGACCTTCGACAGCCGTGGCGCCACCGCCATCCCGGCCGACATGGTGAAGCGTGGCCACTACGTTGAGTGCCTGGCCGACGTGAAGGGCAACGGCAGCGCCGAATCGCCCGGCGTGTTCATCAACCACAAGCTGATTGCCCACGCCGGCTTCGGCCCGGAAATCTACAGCGGCCCGGACGCATCCGCCGTAGGCTTCGGTTCGCAGGCGCTCCCCGCTGGGGCCAGCTCGACGCCGATCGGTGGCGTTGCTGGCGGCGCACCCGCCGTGCCGGGCGTTCCGGCGACCCCCGCAGCGCCCGCCGCTCCCGCGCCGCAGGTGCCGGTCACGCCCGACCCGACGCTGACCGCGGGTGCCCTGGCTCCGCCCATGCCGGCGGCTCCTGTCGCGCCGGCCAAGCGCATGACCTACAAGGCCGCTGGTGCCAGCTACGAGTCGTTCATCGCGAAGGGCTGGACGGACGACCTCCTGGTCGCCCGGGGCTTCCTCGTCATCGGCTGACACGCCGCGCCCCGGCCCGCAATGGGCCGGGGCGTCCCACCGGAGAACGAAATGGGATCGCAACCTTCCGCAAATCACCGCACCTACGCGGGCTCCACTGAGACGACCGAGGGCGTCATCCACCATATTCGAGTGACGTGGGGCGGCGGCACGCTGCTCGCCCCGGTACGCGTGCAGTCCGGTGCGATGGGTACCGGGGAAATGAAGGGCCTGCGCCGCCCCGAGCGTGACGAGCGTGGCCGCTTGGTCTACGCGCTGCCCGGCGGCGGGAAGTACGTGCCGTGAGGACGGTCATCGCTGGCTCGCGCAACGAGAAGCGATTGACCGTTCTGGCGCGCGCCGTCGAGCACGCCGGGTGGAAGCCCAGCGTGGTGCTGTCCGGCACTGCGGACGGCGTGGACAAGATGGGTGAGGCGTGGACCGCGATGAACGGCGTGCCGGTCGAGAAGTACCCAGCGAAGTGGAACACCTACGGCAAGCGTGCGGGCCGCGTGCGCAACATCGAGATGGCGTCGCACGCTGACGCGCTGATCGCGTGCTGGGACGGCAAGTCGCCGGGCACGCGCCACATGATTAACACCGCGCGACGGATGGGCCTGCGTGTCCACGTCGAGCGCACTGACCGGGAACACTGACGATGGCATCGCTGAAATTCAAGGTCCACTTCGACCGCGAAAGGGCCGAGAAGATCATGGCCGGGTTCGAGGAACGGCTGGCCGAATGCATCACGGTTTCGGCGTGCGACGATACTGACGAGACTGTCAGCGTCGGGGCAGGCGGTTGCGCGCCGCCCGTGCATGTCTCAGCCAGCGAACCGGAATGGATTACTTGGCACGGCGCTCCACGGCCGCCGCTTTTTTCGCCAACGACCGCGGAGTTCCAGGTGTTGTTCCGGCGCGGCAACGAGAGCACGTGGTGGCCCGTCGCCAAAGCAGGCAATCTCGACTGGACCCGTGACAACCTGGTCGGCGATATCGTCGCGTACCGCGTGAGGGGTCGGCAGTGACCGAAGCGCCTGAGCTGCCCTACGGCGCGCGCGTGCCGGCCGGCTTGCACGGCCGCTACTCGACGATCATCGCCGAGTGGGACGTGGAGACGTTCAGCCCGGCTGGGTTCGTGTGGAACCCGGAGAAACAGGGCTGGGACAACCTGCCGGGCGCCGGCTCGAAAGAGAAAGGCTTGCCGACCGTCGGCGCGGCCGCCTACACGGCGCATCCCGACGCCGAGCTGCTCACCCTGTCCTACGACTTGAAGGACGGCCGCGGCATCCGTCGCTGGAAGCCGGGCCAGCCCGCGCCGCTCGATTTGTTCCAGCACATTTGGGACGGCAAGCTGATCGAGGCGCACAACCGCGGCTTCGAGGCGATGGTGAACCGCAACATCCTCGCACCGAAGTACGGCTTCCCGATCGTGCCGCTGCGTCAGATGCGTTGCTCGGCGGCGAAGGCGCGCGCGTGGGCACTTCCGGGCAGCCTGGCCGATGCCGGCGCGGCGTTGAACCTCAACACGCAGAAAGACAAGCGCGGCAAGGAACTCATCAAGCGGTTCACCGTGCCACGCAAGCCGACCAAGGCCGACCCGCGCACGCGCATTCTCATGGCCGACGACCCGGACGGTGAACTGTTCGAGCAGTATTGCGACACCGACGTGGCCACGGAGGCGGAGCTGTCGCGCCGCGTGCCGGACTTGCCGCCCGACGAGCTGGAATACTGGTTCGTCGACCAGGCGATCAACGACCGCGGCGTGCACGTGGATCGTGAAGGTGTCTACGCCTGCATCGACATTATCGACCAGTGTCACGCTGAATACAGCAAGGAACTGCCGGGCCTGACGGACGGCCTCGTGGAGAAGTCGGGACAGGTCGAGAAGATCGTTGGCTGGTGCCGCGACCACGGCCTCTACATCGACTCACTGGAAAGCGAGGAAGTCGAACGCTGGCTCGGCCTGATCGCCGAGGGCGGCGAAGCGGTCGCAGGCGTGCGCGACTTGCCGCGCGTGAAGCGTGTGCTGGAAATCCGGTCGATCCTCGGCAGCGCGTCGGTGAAGAAAGTCTTTGCCATGTCTCACCAGATGACCGCGGAGGATCGGCTGCATGGGCTATTCACGTTCCACGGTGCCCGCACTGGCCGTCCTACTGGCAATGGACCTCAGCCGCAGAATCTGCCGAATAGTGGTCCGGCGGTGCATCGCTGCGTGGATTGCGGACATTATTTCCCGGCCGGTCCCGCCGACGCCCGCTGCACCGCGTGTTTTGCGCTTCGCGGCCCGTCCGAACCGGTCGAGTGGTGCGTCGAAGCAGCTGAGGACGCGCTGGATACGATCAAGTCGCGGTCGCTGAGCCTGGTGCAAATGCGCTGGGGCGACGCGATGGCCACGCTGTCGGGTTGCCTGCGTCCGCTGTTCACCGCTGCGCCGGGCCACGACCTGATCTGCTCCGACTACTCGGCGATCGAGGCGGTGGTGCTGGCCGAGCTGGCTGGCGAGTCGTGGCGGCAGGAAGTGTTCCACACGCACGGCAAGATTTACGAGGCGTCCGCGTCGCAGACGTTCCACGTGCCGCTCGACGAAATCCTCGACCACAAGAAACGCACCGGCAACCACCACCCGCTGCGCAAGAAAGGCAAGGTGACCGAGCTGGCGCTGGGATACCTCGGCTGGATCGGCGCGATGCGCGCGATGGGCTTCGAGGGCACGGACCAGGAAGCGAAGGAACTCATCATCGCGTGGCAGGCCGCGTCGCCGTCGATCGTCTACCTCGGCGGCGGCCAGTTCGAGGACAAGTTCGCGCGCGTGAAGCGCGAGCACATGTACGGGCTGGAAGGCATGGCGGTCAGCGCGGTGCGCGAGCCGGGCCGCGTCTTTCCGGTGATCCGCCGCGACGGCACGCCGTCGGGCCTCGCGTGGGAGGTGTACCAGGACGTGCTCTACATGCACCTGCCGGATGGCACCAGCACGATCCCCTACCACCAGCCGCGGCTCACGCAGCCGAGCAGCCCGTGGCGCGGTCTCGGGATCGAATACTCGGGCTACAACACGAACACGAAGAAAGGCCCGCGCGGCTGGATTCGCATGGAGCTGTACGCCGGCATCATGCTGGAAAACGCGACGCAAGCCGCGGCCAACCGCATCCAGCGCCACGGGAAGATTCTGCTCGAACAGAACGGCTACCCGGTCGTGCAGCACGTGTACGACGAGAACGTGAGCGAGGTGCCCAAGGGCTTCGGTTCGATCGAGGAATTCGAGCGCTTGATGAACACGATGCCTGCATGGGCGCGTGACAACGCCGGCCGTGCCTGGCCCATCTTTGCCCGCGGCGGTTGGCGCGGGGAGCGGTATCGCAAGTGAACTACTACAACGAGATTGAGCCGTTCGCCGTTGAGTGGCTGCGCAACCTGATCGACGCCGGGCTAATCCCGTCCGGCCACGTGGACAACCGAAGCATAGAGGACGTCACCCCGAATGACTTGCGCGGCTACACACAATGCCACTTCTTCGCCGGCATCGGCGGATGGCCTCTCGCCCTGGCTCTGGCAGGATGGCCGGCTGATCGCGAGGTATGGACAGGATCGTGCCCTTGTCAGCCTTTCAGCGTCGCAGGCAAGGGAATGGGGACTGCTGACCAGCGGCATCTCTGGCCCGCATGGTTCCACCTCATCCGCCTCTGCAAGCCTGCAGTCGTCTTTGGCGAGCAGGTTGCGGCAGCGGTTGGACATGCGTGGCTCGATGGAGTGTGTGCCGACATGGAAGGACAAGGCTACGCCATCGGGGCGGCCGTACTGCCAGCTTGTGCCGCAGGCGCGCCGCACCGACGTGACCGACTCTGGTTCGGAGCGACGCCGAAACGCTACCTACGCGGCAATCTCAATCTCAATCTGGCAGGAGTGGCGACAACGGCGCTCTGGCCGACACCGACCAGCTTGGCGCCAGCGAAGGATGGCAACAACGAGGCTGGGAACAGCGCGGGCCTTGTCGCGATCCGTGGGCACACCATGGCTGGATTGTCGGACACGACGGCAAAGCCCGGCGCATTGAACCCTCAATTCGTTTGCTGGCTCATGGGATACCCGGCCGCGTGGGACGCCTGCGCGCCTACGGCAACGCGATCGTCCCGCAAGGGGCGGCTGAATTCATAACCGCGTTTTTAGACGCCTAAATACTGACAACCTCGTCAATAGGAGCACGACATGGAATTCCGCAACATCACCCTTTTCCGCTTCTCGCCGCTCGTCGGCATGGACGTCTCGGTACGCCTGCCCGTCGTGGTGCACGAGCATCCGCTGCGCGACGTCGGCCCGCTCGAAATGTCCACGCAGGGTTTCGTGCCGCCGACGATCCACAGCGGCGAGTTCGTCGGCGCCCAGGTCGGCACGCAGAGCAAGATTCTCCCCGCCGCGGCGATCAGCCTTCGCGTCGCCCGCAAGGTGGCAGAGATTGCCGAGCGTGAAGGCCGCAAGGTCAGTGGCCGCGAGCGTAAGCGCATCCGCGAGGACGTCATCACCGACATGCTGCCCGGCGCGCCGGTACGCGAGGCACGCATCTCCTCCTACGCCGACACGATACGCGGCTGGCTCGTCATCGGCACCGCGAGCCGTAAGGCTGCCGAGAACGTGGTCTCCCAGTATCGCGAAGCGCTGGGCAGCTTCCCCGCCGTACCGCTGGCGCCGGAAGAAGGCCCGCGCGTGCTGATGACCGACTGGCTGGCCAACGGCAGCCTGCCGGCCGGGCTGGCGCTGGGCGACGAGTGCGAACTGCGCGATCCGGCCAGCAACACGGGTGCCATCGTGCGCTGCCGACGCATGGAGCTGGAATCCAACGAGGTGAGAGAGCACCTGCGTAACGGCATGCAGGTGTACCGACTGGGCCTCGTATACGACGACCGGCTCAGCTTCGTGTTGGGCGAGGACTTGACGCTGCGCAAGGTGACGCTGCTCGACGACTGTTTCCCCGATGACGAGCCGACAGAGCAGCAGGCCATGTTCACGCTGGCCACGTTGGAGTTGAACCGGCTGCTCGCCGCGATGGCCGAGTGGTTCGCGATTCCCCGGCCGGGAGACGTGGCATGAACACCTACCTCACCACCACCAGCGGTAACACGTTCGACTTCGGATCGCCGTGCTTCAATCTGCACGACATTGTGCACGCGCTGGGCAATATCCAGCGGTTCGGCGGCCACGCCATCGCGCCCTGGTCCGTGCGCCAGCACTCGATCGCCTGCTGCTACTACGCGCCGGACGAATGGAAGCTGGAAGCGCTCATGCACGATGCGTGCGAGGCGTATCTGTGCGACGTGCCCACGCCGTTGAAGCTGTTGCTGCCCGACTACCGGGCGCTTGAGGGTCGAGTCGATCGGGCCATGCGCGCCGAGTACAGCTTGCCGTCGGAAATGTCGGCAGAGGTTCGCCGCGTGGACCAGGCCCTATTCGTCGCGGAGGCGTATGAGTTTCACCCAAAACTGTGGGTCGAGCTGGGCCGGCCGACGGTCGATCATCTCGCATGGAAAGCGATCCAACGCGCCAAGACATCTGATAGCGTGGACGCGTTCATCGCGCTGTGGCACCGCTACCTCCTCGCACCCGACAACGGGAGCGCGGCATGAACGTGCGTAGATCACTCTACTGTCGGGTTGTGCGGTCGCGGGTGCCCGAGGGGAGCATCTTGCCGCTTTGGGCGCTGACGCTTCGATGGCTGCTGTTTCCGTTGGACTCGGCGTACTGGGCACTCGACCGCACGCGCGGCTACCAGATGCGGGACGACGTGTGGCTGATTGAAGGGCTGCGCTACACGGGCGCCGCCATGCGCATGCTCGCCGACGCGAACGGCGAGGTGTACCGCGTAACCCGAGACGGCGACACGGTTTCGCTGCGACGAGTAAACGCCCCATGACTGGCTCCCCTTTCAACCGCCCGGCCGCGCCGAACGAAATCGTGCTGTGGACGCCCGACGACTGTGCCCGCTACCTCGGCATCGCCCGGTGGACGTTCGTCAACCGCGTGAGCAAGCGGCCCGACTTCCCGAAGCCGCATGTCGAACTGAGCCGACGCATGCGTCGCTGGCTCCCCGAGGACGTCAAAGACTACCGGACGAAACGGAGGTAGGATGGGCACCATGAACACCGCAGAATCGTTTGCTCGGGCCGCGAAAGCGTTCACCTATCCCGACGTGAAGTTCGAGGTGGTGACGCCCGGCCGCCTCACGCTGTACGACGACAACGGTCGCGGATTGATGCTGCCGGAAGGTGCGCACCTGTACCGCAGCTGCGAAGGCGTGAACTCCGTTGCATGCGGGGGAGTCGCGGTACAAGTCCCCGACTCCATCAGCTGCTACCCGACGCGGATCAATCCCGAAACGCTCGATCAGGTCCACGCTGAGCTGCCCGGCTGCGAGTGGGTGACGCCCTAGTCTAGCTTCGCCGCCATGTCGCTCGCCGTCTCGCGGTAGTAGATCAGCAGCGAGTTAATATCCCGGTGCCCGATGGCGCGGGCCAGCTGCAACACGTCCAGTTTCTTGCTGAGCCGCCAGATGCCTTCTGACCGCGTGTCGTGGAAGTGCAAGTCGGGGATGGCCGTGCGGGCGACGCCCTTGCGCCACAGCGCGTCGCGCTGACTCTCGCCCATGGTGAAGCACGGCTCGCCGTCGACCCGCGGCAGCGCGGCCAGAATCTCCCCGGCGAAGGTGCTCAGCGGCACGTCGCGCGCGTCGCCGTTCTTGGTCTTGGGCAGATGCACGTACCGCTCGGCGGCATGCACGTGTGGCCACGTCAGCGCCAGGATTTCCGACGCGCGCATGGCCGTCTCGATCGCGAACAGGAAGGCCAGGCCGACACGGTTGGTCAGCGTCACCGCCGGCAGGCCCAGCGCCACGCCGAAGGCGATCCGCACCGCCTCAATCTCGTCCGCCGTGACCCGGCGCTTGCGGCTCTCCGGTGACTTGGGCGCCTTGAAGCCCTCGAACGGGTTGCGATTCATCCACCCCCATTCCTCGCGGCACCGCCGGAACATGCCCCGGATCAGGTTCAACTCACGCCGGGCGCTGGCCTCGGACGTGGCCTCGATCCGCCGGTCGCGGAAGTCGCTCAGGTCCGCCGTGGTCACGTCGGCCAGGCGCAGCCCCGCCAGCGTGTCGTCCTGCAGGCGCTTGGCGCGGGACAGGTCCGACCGGCTGGTGCCCTCTCTCTCGTAGAGGGCGTGCAGGCGAACCAGGGCGTCCCTGACCGTCTTGGTGCGGATGGCCGGGCCGCGCTTGCCGGCGGCCGTCTCGGCGATGGCCCATTGGCTCGCCTCAGCCTTGGTGTCGAACGTGCCGCTCCGGCGTTCGCCCTCGACCAGCACCTGCACGCGCCACCGCTTGCCCCGCCTCGTGAATGTCGCCATCGCTGTGCTCCCCGGTGCACTGTTGGTGCAGCTCTTGGTGCAGTAGGGTGCAACTTTGGGCAATTCACTGCAACTTAAAGCAACTTAGGCGCCCCGAGTGGAAGCGCCTAAGTCGTTGTTTCTCGTGTAGTAGCGGTGTTTCAGCAACCTTCCGCTACGCTGCATTGGTGCCCAAGGGGGGACTCGAACCCCCACGCCTCTCGGCGCTACCACCTCAAGGTAGTGCGTCTACCAATTCCGCCACCTGGGCAGGTGTCTTGCTTGTTGCTGGTCAGTGCGTGCTTGCTGCGGCCGCCGGCTGGGCGGCCACGGGGACTTCGCCCTGCTGTGTTGCCGGGGTGACCGCCTGCGGGATCTCCGCGCCAGCGGCCGGTTTCGGCGCCTCGGCCGGCGGGGTGGTCATGCCGGACATCACGCCAAGGTTCACGGCATCGGGTTGTGCGTTGCCGTTGTAGTTGAGGTAGATGCCCATGCCGAGGCTGAGCGCGAAAAACGCCGCCGCCAGCGCGCCGGTGGCACGGGTCAGGAAGTTGGCCGAGCCGCGCGCGCCGAACACCGTGGCCGATGCGCCGCCGCCGAAACCGGAGCCGGCGCTGGCGCCCTGCCCGTTCTGCAGCAGGATCAGCACGATCATCGCCGCGGCGACGAGAATGTAGAAGACGCTGAAAATGACGAACATGATTTTCTTCGAGCCTATCGCGCCTCATGCGCCGCGGCGCAGATTTCAAGAAAGTCCGTTGCGGTCAAGGAGGCGCCGCCGACCAACCCGCCATCGACATCCGCTTGAGCAAACAGGTTCGCGGCGTTGGCCGCCGTGACGCTACCGCCGTAAAGCAGTCGGGTCAGACGGGCAATCATAACATCTTCTTTTTCGAGTTGGCTACGAATGAACGCATGCATGGCCTGTACCTGCTCCGGAGCGGCCGCCACGCCGGTGCCGATGGCCCACAGCGGCTCGTAGCCGATGACGGCGGTGTCGAAGCAGGCGATGCCGTTGTGCTCCAGCACGGCAGCCAGCTGGCGGGTGATGACCGCCTCGGTCTCGCCGTTGGCGCGTTGCTGCCCGGTTTCGCCCACGCACAAGATGGGCGTGAGCCCCGCTGCGCGCGCGGCGGCGAACTTGCGCGCCACCAGCGCATCGCTCTCGCCGTGATGGCGACGGCGCTCGGAATGCCCGACCAGCACGTACTGCACGCCCACATCGACCAGCATGTCGGCGCTGACCTCGCCGGTGTAGGCGCCCTGGCCTTCGTTGGCGCTGACGTCCTGTGCGCCCAGCACCAGGCCGGTGCCGGCCAGTTGCTCGCTCAACGCGGCAAGGTAGGGATAGGGCGGAAACACCGCCACGTCGACATCGGCCGGAAGGTGGGCGGCGATGCTGCCGGCCAGGTTGGCGGCCATGGAGCGGCTGCCGTTCATCTTCCAGTTGCCGGTGATCAGTTTTCTGCGCATGTCGGCCTTTCGGGGAGCGAGCGAGCGGCAAGCTTACTGACCGTGCCATGCGCCGGCAAACGGTGCGTGCAGGCGGGGGCATTTGCCATACCAATCGCCGCCATATCCGATACCACAAATGCACGCGGACCATACCAGTCGAGTGGCCCGGCTCCGTCGACGCATTGCGGAGAGTGGTGTGCACCATTGGGTACGGCCAGGCAACGCTGCGTTTCCGCCATGCCTGTTGGCGCGCGCACGAGGCGGCCGCATGCTGGGCGGGTACGAAATCCACCGTCTGGAGAACCTCATGATCGAACGTCGACCACTGGCCAGCCTTGGCGCTGCCGACCACGGCTGGCTCAAGGCCAAGCACCATTTTTCGTTTGCCGGCTACCACGATCCCAAGCGCATGGGCTGGGGCGCGCTGCGCGTGTGGAACGACGACACCATCGCCGCCGGCAAGGGCTTTGCGCCGCACCCGCACGCGGACATGGAGATCATCACCTACGTCCGCGAAGGCGCGATCAGCCATCGCGACAGCCTGGGCAACGAGGGTCGCACCGTGGCCGGCGACGTGCAGGTGATGAGCGCCGGCACCGGCATCACCCATGCCGAGTACAATAACGAGACGCAGGCCACGCGCATTTTCCAGATATGGATCATCCCCACGCGATACGGCGAGGCGCCGAGCTGGGGCACCAAGCCGTTTCCCGCCGGCGAGCGGTCCGGTCGCTTCGTGACGCTGGCCAGCGGCTTTGCCGATGATGCCGACGCCCTGCCCTTGCGCACGGATGCCCGCGTGCTGGGCGCCACGCTGAAGGCCGGCGAGACGGTGTCATATGCCCTGGCGGCGGGCCGCTACGGCTACCTGGTACCAGCCACAGGCACGGTCACGATCAACGGTGTGCGCGTGGAAGCGCGTGACGGCGCGGCGATCCATGGCGAGCCGATGCTGGAGATCACCGCGCTGGATGATGCCGAGCTGGTGCTGGTGGACACGGCGGCCTGATCCCCGCGCGGTTCAGTCTGCGTGCGCGTGGGGCAACTCGGCCAGCAGTTGCCCCACGCTGGCGCCAAGAAGCAGGTCGTCCATCACGCCGAAATGCTGCTGGCGCACCCGCCCCTCGCCGTCGATCAGCACCAGCGTGGGCGTGCCCCGCATCGCATAGCGGCGCATGGTGACCGGTAGCGGATCGGACGCCTCGTGCGCATCCACGCCCACGGGAAAGTCGTAGCGGTACTCGTGCACAAACGCCGCCAGCGTCGCCGGGTCTTGCGCCTCATGATGCTCGAACACGGTATGCAACCCCACCACGACGAGGCGCTCGTGCGCCAGCGCGTGCCGCACGCGCTGCATCTGCGGCAAGGCCTGCATGGCGCAGGCCGGGCACAGCAGCTGGAACGCATGCAGCAACACCACGTTGCCGCGCAGCGCCTCCAGCGTCAGCGGCTCGCTGTTGAACCAGCGCGACACCTGCCATGCAGGCGCCATGGGTGCGGTCGACATGGGCATCTCCCGTGAGGCAATGCACCCCAGTCTACGCGCCCGCCACGATGCGGCTGCTACGCTGAGCGGCGTTTTCGCAGGACACACCATGGACACCTACGGCATCCACACCATCGACACCGGCTTCGTGCGCCCGCGCTTCGACGCGGCCTATCTCATCGTGGAGAACGGGCGCGCCGCCTTTGTCGATTGCGGCACCAACTTTGCCGTGCCGCGCATGCTCGACGCACTGGCACAGCACGGCCTGACACCGGACGACGTGGACTGGCTGATCCTCACCCATGTCCATCTCGACCATGCCGGCGGTGCCGGCGCCCTGATGCAGCAGTTGCCCCGCGCACGGCTGGCGGTGCACCCGCGCGGCGCGCGCCACATGATCGACCCGTCCGTGCTGTGGGCCGGCGCCAGCGCCGTGTATGGCGAGGAGGTGATGGACGCCACCTACGGCCGCCTGCATCCGGTGGCGGCCGAGCGTGTCACCGAGGCGCCCGATGGCCATGTGCTGGATCTCGCCGGCCGGGCGCTGCGCTGCATCGACACACCCGGTCATGCCAAGCACCACCTCACGGTGTATGACGCACGGGCCAATGTCTGTTTTGCCGGCGACACGTTCGGCCTCAGCTACCGCCAGTTCGATACGGCGCGCGGGCCGTTCATCGTGCCCACCACCTCGCCGGTGCAGTTCGACCCGCAGGCACTGCACGCCTCGATCGACCGCCTGCTCGCCCTGCAACCGGAGGCGATGTACCTCACCCACTACGGCCGGGTGGAGGACGTGGCGCGACTGGCCGCCGACCTGCATGCGCAGATCGACACGATGGTGGCGCTGGCCCGCGCCACCGACGACCGGCCCGACCGGCATGCCGCGATGATCCAGGCCTTGACCGACCTCTACGCGACGCGTGCCGCGACACACGGCTGGAACGGCGGGCGCGAGACGCTGCGGCAATTGCTGGGCATGGATATCGAACTGAACGCGCAAGGCCTGGGCGTCTGGCTGGATCGCCACTGACGTCCGCCACGCTCAAGGTGACTGGCGCTCACTGGCCAGCCGCTGCTCGAATACCTGGCGCGCCTTGGCCGCGTAGGCGCGACAGCCGCCGGTATCGATCAACGCATCGACACTGCCCTGGCGCTCGCGCGCGGCCACCTTTTCCATGAAACCGCTGGCCTCGGGATGCGGCGTGACCAGCACGTCGCAGGGCAGCGCGGCCACGGTGGCGAACGACTGGCGAAAATCCTCCACGCGGTGCGGGTGCGCGGCATCGTCGCTGAAGCGGAAACCATCGCTGCTGATGGCGGTGAGGCTGTCGGGGTAAGCCATGTCCAGGCAACGCGCCTGCTCGCACGAGCGCCACGTCCACGATGTGCTGCCGGGCGTGTGGCCCGGCGTGTAGTGCGCCACCAGCGCCAGCGGCCCCACCCGCAGCGTCGCGCCGTCATCGATCACCTCGACCCCGGCCACCGGCGCAAAGCGCAACCCTTCGCCGCGCTGGGGATCATCGGGATCGTCGCCACCGGAACGCAGCGCGGGCGCCCCGGCGGCGCTGGCCCACACCTGGGCACCGCTGTCGCGCGCCAGTTGCGCGATCGCGCCGGCGTGGTCGCCGTGCGCGTGCGAGTTGAGAATGACGCGGATGTCCGCGAGGCGAAAACCGAGGCGCTGGATGTTCGCCTCGATCTGCCCCGCATTGCGCGCCAAGGTGCCGTCGATCAGCACATGGCCTTGCGGCGAGGTGATCAAGATGGCGCTGAGTCCGCGCGTCCCCACGTACCAAGTGTTGCCGTGGATACGGAACGGCGACTGTGACTGGCTCCAGCTTGCCGGTTCGGCGTGAAGCGCGGCCACGGCCAGCAGAGCGGCGATGCCTACGGCGCAAAGGACAGTTTTCATGCAAGGTCCGGTTGGGAAAAGCCGCATGCTGCGCGCGGCGCATGGCCATTTCGGGGCCGGCCCGTGGCCGCCCCCTGCGCCTTGTCAGGCCAATCGCGTGCCGTTGGGTACCGGACGCTCCACGGCGGTGAGCACCACGCCCTCGTCGGTGGGAAAACCGGTAAGCAGGAACTGCGAGCGGAACGGGCCGATCTGCTTCTCGGGAAAGTTGATCACGCCCACCACCTGCCGCCCCAGCAACTGCTCGGCGCTGTAGAGGGCGGCGATCTGCGCGCTGGTTTTCTTTTCGCCGTAGGGGCCAAAGTCCACCCACACCTTCCACGCGGGCTTGCGCGCCTCGGGAAACGCCTCCACCCGCGTCACGGTGCCGGCCACGATCAGCACCTTCTCGAAATCGGCCCAGTTGAGGGTTTCGCTCATC
>Ga0222427_100996_pt1 | contig 18654 bp, 16 predicted proteins | sample 2B20Ametagenome_FD_182890 | JGI IMG/M metagenome (GOLD analysis project Ga0222427, IMG submission 182890) | Enriched microbial communities from leaf-cutter ant dump, University of Wisconsin, Madison, United States - 2B20A (version 2) | ecosystem: Environmental > Terrestrial > Nest > Insects nest...
CGACGGGCGCGGCTCAGTAGTGGATCACCGAGCGGATCACCTTGCCCTCGTGCATCAGGTCGAACGCTTCGTTGATGCGCTCCAGCGGCAGCACCTCGGTGATCATCTCGTCGATCTTGATCTCGCCGGCCATGTAGCGGTCGACGTAGCCGGGCAGCTGGCTGCGGCCCTTGACACCGCCGAAGGCGGAGCCGCGCCAGACGCGGCCGGTGACCAACTGGAACGGGCGCGTGCTGATCTCCTGCCCGGCGCCGGCCACGCCGATGATGATCGATTCGCCCCAGCCCTTGTGGCAGCACTCCAGCGCCGAGCGCATCACGTTGACGTTGCCGATGCACTCGAACGAGTAGTCCACGCCGCCACCGGTCAGCTCCACGATCACCTGCTGGATCGGGGTGTCCGGGTAATCCTTCGGGTTGATGAAGTCGGTGGCGCCCAGCAGCTTGGCCATCTCGAACTTGTCCGGATTGGTGTCGACCACCACGATGCGACCGGCCTTGGCCATCACCGCGCCCTGCACCACCGACAGGCCGATGCCGCCCAGGCCGAACACCGCCACCGAAGCGCCGGGCTCGACCTTGGCCGTGTTCAGCACCGCGCCGATGCCGGTGGTGATGCCGCAGCCGAGCAGGCAGACCTTTTCCAGCGGCGCGGCCTTGTTGATCTTGGCCAGCGAGATCTCCGGCAGCACGGTGTATTCGCTGAAGGTGCTGGTGCCCATGTAGTGCAGCAACTGCTTGCCACCGACCGAGAAACGCGAGGTGCCGTCGGGCATCAGGCCCCGGCCCTGGGTGACGCGGATCTTCTGGCACAGGTTGGTCTTGCCGGAGCGGCAGTACTCGCACTCGCCGCACTCGGGCGTGTACAGCGGGATCACGTGGTCGCCCACCTTGAGCGAGGTGACGCCCTCGCCCACTTCCTCGACGATGCCGCCGCCCTCGTGACCCAGGATCACCGGGAAGGCACCCTCCGGGTCGGCGCCGGACAAGGTGAACGCGTCGGTGTGGCACACGCCGGTGGCGACGATGCGCACCAGCACCTCGCCGGCCTTGGGACCGGCCACGTCGATCTGCTCGATGCTGAGCGGCTTGCCTGCTTCCCAGGCGACGGCGGCACGTGATTTCATGGGGAGACTCCTCGATGCGATGGGGGATGCGTGCAACCGCGCATGGTAACCGGCCGCCCGCTGCCGCGCCGCCCCGGTTGCAATGCGGTGTGATCGCCGCCATGGTTTCGGCTTCCCCTTCTTGCCCAGGACCCGCCCCATGTCCCTACGCCAGCTAGGCCGCTCGCCGCTTTCCATCGCCCCGCTCGCCTTTGGCGGCAACGTGTTCGGCTGGAGCGCCGACGAGGCGCGCTCGTTCGAGCTGCTCGACGCGTTTGTCGATGCCGGCTTCAACCTGATCGACACCGCCGACGTCTACCCGGCCTGGGTGCCGGGCAACCAGGGCGGCGAGTCGGAGGGCATCATCGGCAAGTGGCTCAAGCGCAGCGGCAAGCGCGAGCAGGTGGTGATCGCCACCAAGGTCGGCAAGTGGGCCGAGCAGCCGGGGCTGTCGCCGGTCAACCTGCAACAGGCGGTGGACCGCTCGCTGCAGCGCCTGCAGACCGACTACATCGATCTTTACCTGGCCCACGCCGACGACGCCAGCGTGCCGCTGGCCGACACGCTGGGCGGCTTTGCGCGGCTGATCGAGCAGGGCAAGGTACGCGCCATCGGCGCCTCCAACTACGGCGCCGCGCGCTTCGCCGATGCGCTGGCCGTGTCGCGCCAGCACCACCTGCCGCGCTACGAGGTGCTGCAGCCCGAGTACAACCTGCTGGAGCGCGCCGGCTACGAACACGATCTGGAGCCGCTGATGCGCGCCGAGGACATCGGCGTGATCAGCTACTACGCGCTGGCCAGCGGTTTTCTCAGCGGCAAGTACCGCGGCGAGGCGGACCTTGCCAAGAGCAGCGCCCGCGCCGGCGCGGTCAAGCGCTACCTCAACCCGCGCGGCCTGGGCGTGCTGGCCGCGCTGGACACCGTGGCCGCCGCCCACCAGGCCACCGTGGCGCAGGTGGCGCTGGCCTGGCTGATCGCCCGCCCCGGCCTCACCGCCCCCATCGCCAGCGCCACCAGCGTGGCGCAGCTCAACGACCTGATCGGCGCCACCCGACTGCAACTGGCCCCCGACGAGATCGCCGCACTGGATCGCGCCAGCGCCTGAGCGCGCAGGAGCGCACCTTGTGCGCGATGCTTTTACGAATCCCGAATCAAAAGCATCGCGCACAGGGCGCTCCTACATCACGCGAAAACCCACCTGTGGGAGCGACTTCAGTCGCGATGCCGTTGCTTTTTGCAGGAGCGCACCCTGTGCGCGATGCTCTTGCCTTTAATGCTGCTTTTGCTTTGGCTTTTCAAAAGCATCGCGGCTGAAGCCGCTCCTACAGAAAGCAAAAGCATCGCGCACAAGGTGCGCTCCTGCAAAAAAAGCAACAGCAACGGCATCGCGGCCGAAGCCGCTCCCACAGGGGATCACGGCTTATTCCACCGGCGCATCGACCGTGTAGCCCTCGGCCTGCAGTTGCGCCAGGTAGCCGTCGGGTTTCAGCAGCTCGTCCATCGGCAGCATGGCGAAGGTCTTGGCGTGGGCTTTCAGGGCCGCGCGGGCGGCGGCCAGCCAGGTGGCGCGCACCTGCTCGGGGATGTCGTCGATGCCCAGTTGGCGGGCAAAGCCTGCGTCCGCCAGCGCATCGATGCAGGCCTGGCGGCGATGGCTGTCGGGCAACTCGCGCAGTCCCTGCAGGTCACCGGTGGCCCAGGCGTTGGCGCGGGCCTTCATCGCGGGCAGGTCGTGCTCGATCGCATCCAGCGTGCGGCTCATGCACAGCACGTCATTGGGCGCGGCCTGCTTGAACGCCTTGATCGCCGCGCGCGGGTGCTCGATCGTCACCGGGTAGTCGACCGCGGTTTCGGCCACGCCATGCTGCTTGGCCAGCGCATCGACGGCGGCTTTCACGCCACCGGAATTGCTCAGGCCGTTGGCCTTGATCGCCGCCTTGTACAGCTCCTGCGCGGCAAAGATGGGCCGCCAGCGCTCGATGCCGCGTTTTTCGCCCAGGTACACCTGCTTCAACGCCTGCCAGCGCGCGTAGGTGGGCGCGTCCAGCACTTGCTGAAGCGTCTTGCCGTCCTCGTTCTTGCGCGCGCTGTAGGCCGACGGCAGCAGGAACAGCTTGCCCAGCCAGCCCACGTCCACCTTCATCTTCACCGACGGCGGCAGCAGGATTTCCTGCGCGGAGGCAATCACCTCTTCCACCTCGCGCGACTGCCACGTCATGCCGCGCGGCAGCGGCGACAACGTGCCCAGGATCCACAGCTCGTGACCCTCGCGCGACACCCGCCACATGCCCGGCCCCGGCTGCACGCCGGTGACCAGCACGGCGGGGAGATCGGCCACGTGGGTCGATGACGGCGATGGCGGCTCGCCGGCGGATGCGGCGGGGGCCACCCATGCGGCCAGCGCAAGCAACAGGACAGGGATCAACAGGCGCATCGGCATCGCTCCAGCACGCGAAGCCGGCATTGTGGCAGCGCCATGCTGACTGTGCCGTTGCCGCCCCGATGGTGGGCGCATGCCGGCGCTCGCGCTATGGCACACTGGCGCGGCCTGCGCGACTGGCGCTTCGGATGGATCACCATCGGGGAACGCAGGCGTTGCAAGCCGCGCGCCTGGGCATCCTGATCCACACCGGGGACCTGACATGCCTGAAACCACCGCGCCGCTCGCTTTCGGCCTCATCGCACTCGGCCTGGTGCTGACGCCGGGGCCAAACATGATCTATCTCATTTCCCGCTCGATCAGCCAGGGACGGGCGGCAGGCCTTGTGTCGCTGGCCGGTGTCGGCCTGGCGTTTCTGCTTTACATGCTGAGCGCGGCGCTGGGGATCACAGCCTTGCTCTTCACCGTGCCGCTGGCGTACGAGGCACTGCGCATGGCGGGCGTCGCCTACCTGCTCTACCTGGCCTGGCAGGCCGTGCGTCCCGGCGGCCGCTCGCCATTCCAGTGGCGCCAGCTTGACCGCGACAGCCCGCGCAAACTGTTCGCGATGGGCTTTCTGACCAACCTGCTCAACCCCAAGGTGGCGGTGCTCTACCTGTCGCTGTTGCCGCAATTCATCCAGCCAGGGCACGGCAGCGTACTGCTGCAATCGATCACGCTGGGCGGTACCCAGATGGCGATCAGCCTTGCCGTGAACGCCTTGATCGTGGTGACGGCCGGCTCGCTGGCCCGGTTCACGACCGGGCGGCCGCTCTGGCTGGCGGCCCAACGCTGGATGATGGGCACGGTGCTGGCCGGGCTGGCACTGCACATGTGCACGCAATCACGTCGCTGACCGCCTGAGCGGACGCGCGGGCCCTCTCCCCTGCCCCTCTCCCGCGCGCGGGAGAGGGGTTCAATGCGGTGTGTGCGAATGGAGGCGGCTCTTTTGCGCGCATGAAAAAAGGGAGGCGCCATGGCGCCTCCCTTTTCAGCCGTAAAGACGGCCAAACGACGATCCGGTCAAGCCTTCGACAACGCCGCCAGCGCCGCGTTGAACGTGGTGCTGGGGCGCATGGCCGCGCTGACCTTGGCCATGTCGGGGTGGTAGTAGCCGGCGATGTCCACCGGTTTGCCCTGCGCACCGTTCAGCTCGCCGATGATGGCCGCCTCGTTGTCGGTGAGCGCCTTGGCCAACGGCGCGAAGGTGGCCTTGAGCGCGGCGTCGTCATCCTGCGCGGCCAGCGCCTGGGCCCAGTACATCGCCAGGTAGAAATGGCTGCCACGGTTGTCCAGCTCGCCCACCTTGCGCGCGGGCGACTTGTTGTTGTCCAGCACCTGGCCGTTGGCGCGGTCCAGCGCCTGCGCCAGCACCTTGGCCTTGGCGTTGCCGGTCTGCTCGCCGACAAACTCCAGCGAGGCCTGCAGCGCCAGGAACTCGCCCAGCGAATCCCAGCGCAGGTAGTTCTCCTCGACGAACTGCTGCACGTGCTTGGGCGCGCTGCCGCCGGCGCCGGTCTCGAACAGGCCGCCACCGGCCATCAGCGGCACGATGGAGAGCATCTTGGCGCTGGTGCCCAGCTCCATGATCGGGAACAGGTCGGTGAGGTAGTCGCGCAGCACGTTGCCGGTGACCGAGATGGTGTCCTGGCCCTGGCGGATGCGCGCCAGCGAGAACTGCGTGGCCGCCACCGGATCAAGGATGCGGATGTCCAGCGCGCTGGTGTCGTGATCCTTCAGGTAGTGCTCGACCTTCTTGATGATCTCGCGGTCGTGCGCGCGCTGCGGATCAAGCCAGAACACCGCCGGCGTGGACGACAGCCGCGCGCGGCTGACCGCCAGCTTCACCCAGTCCTGGATCGGCGCATCCTTGACCTGGCACATGCGCCAGATGTCGCCCGCTTCCACCTCGTGCTGCAGCAGCACCTTGCCGGCGTCGTCGATCACCTTGACCGTGCCGTCGCCGGCGATCTGGAAGGTCTTGTCGTGCGAGCCGTACTCCTCGGCCTTCTGCGCCATCAGACCCACGTTAGGCACGCTGCCCATGGTGGCCGGATCGAACGCGCCGTTGGCCTTGCAGTCGTCGATCACCGCCTTGTAGACGCCGGCGTAGCTGCGGTCGGGGATCACCGCCTTGGTGTCCTGGCGCTCGCCCTTGGCGTCCCACATCTTGCCGGAGTCGCGGATCATCGCCGGCATCGAGGCGTCGATGATCACGTCGCTGGGCACGTGCAGGTTGGTGATGCCCTTGTCCGAATTGACCATCGCCAGCGCCGGGCGCTGCGCGTACTGCGCGTCCAGGTCGGCCTTGATCGCCGCCTGCGTCGCCTCCGGCAGGCTGCCGAGGCGGGCGTACAGGTCGCCGATGCCGTTGTTGGGATTGAAGCCGGCCTGCGCCAGCGCGTCGGCATGCTTGGCCAGCACGTCCTTGTAGAACTCGCCCACCGCCACGCCAAACATGATCGGGTCGGAGACCTTCATCATGGTCGCCTTCAGGTGCAGCGAAAACAGCACGCCCTTGGCCTTGGCGTCGGCGATCTGCGCGTCGATGAACGCCGCCAGCGCCTTGCGGCTCATCACCGCCGCGTCGATGATCTCGCCGGCCTGCAGCGCGGTCTTCGGCTTGAGCACGCTGTGGCTGCCGTCCTTGCCAAACCACTCGATGCTGACGTTGCCGGCCTGCCCGATCAGCGCCGACTGCTCGGTGCCGTAGAAATCGCCGCCGTCCATGTGCGCCACGTGGGTCTGCGAATCGGCGCTCCACGCACCCATGCAGTGCGGGTGCTTGCGCGCATAGTTCTTCACCGACGCCGGCGCGCGACGATCCGAATTGCCCTCGCGCAGCACCGGGTTCACCGCGCTGCCCTTGACCCGGTCATAGCGCGCCTTGACGTCCTGCTCGGCCTCGTTGGCCGGCGCATCCGGATACTCCGGCAGCGCATAACCCTGCTGCTGCAACTCCTTGATCGCCGCCTTCAGCTGCGGCATCGACGCGCTGATGTTGGGCAGCTTGATGATGTTGGCCGCCGGCGTGGTCGCCAGCGCGCCCAGCTCGGCCAGGTCGTCGGGAATGCGCTGGCCATCCTTCAACGCCTCGGGAAACTGCGAAATGATGCGACCCGCCAGCGAAATGTCGCGCGTCTCCACCGCAACGCCCGCCGTAGCGGCAAACGCCGACACAACCGGCAGCAGCGAAGCGGTAGCGAGAAACGGAGCTTCGTCGGTGAGGGTGTAGATGATCTTGGGAGTCTGGGACATGGCGTGCAGGGGTTCCATGGCAGGGCGGCAAAGCCGCGGATGACGAATCTCGATGACACTTGCCCTATCCCGTCATTCCCGCGAAAGCGGGAATCCAGCGTCTTGCCCCTTCCACGCAGGACGGGAGGCTCTGGATTCCCGCTTTCGCGGGACTGACGACAAGTCGGCGTCATTCGACAATGGCCGTCCATTGTCTCGCGATTGGGCGTGGCGGGCCACCATGACCGCCCGGACGGCCGAATCGGCGGGCGGGTTTGCTCCAGCGCGCCGTTGCATCGGCCTGTCCTCCCCGCTTCGGGTTATCTGCAGGCGGTCACATCGTGGCGACCGTCCATGCCCTGAATGCGGCAAAAGCCGCTGCAAGGCCTTCGTCCTTGCATCACTCGGGATACCGCAGGTAAAACTCTTTCCGCTGCCTGCCACCTGCATGGATTCAATGGCAGCGGACCAAAGGGGGACGTCGATATGGACGAGTTCGGGTCAGCCGATCTCAAGTCGATACTGCATTCGAAGCGCGCCAACATCTACTACCTGCAGCACTGCCGGGTACTGGTGAATGGCGGCCGGGTCGAATACGTAACCGATCAGGGCAAGCAGTCGCTCTACTGGAATATCCCTATCGCCAACACCACCACCATCCTGCTGGGTACCGGTACATCAATTACCCAGGCAGCCATGCGTGAGCTGGCCAGGGCCGGCGTACTGGTGGGATTTTGTGGCGGTGGCGGAACGCCTTTGTTCAGTGTCAACGAAATGGATGTCGAGGTGGCCTGGTTCTCGCCGCAAAGCGAATACCGCCCCACCGAATATCTGCAGGCCTGGGTGAGGTTCTGGTTCAACGACGATCTGCGCCTGACGGCCGCCAAAGCCTTCCAGCAGGCGCGCGCCACACGTTTGCGCGAGCAGTGGCAGCACCGCGCACTGCGGGATGCCGGCTTTACGGTGAACAGCACTCGATTGGATGACCTTGTTCAACGCACCCGACACCAGATCGACATGGCGCAGGACAGTACGGCTCTGCTTACCGAGGAAGCCAGGCTTACCAAGGCCCTGTTCAAGCTCGCCGTCGACACCGTCGGTTACGGTGATTTCAGTCGCGCCAAGCGCGGCAGCGGCAGCGACCCTGCCAACCGCTTTCTCGACCACGGCAATTACCTGGCCTACGGCCTGGGGGCAACCGCCGCCTGGGTTCTGGGACTACCGCATGGCTTGGCCATCCTGCATGGAAAAACCCGGCGCGGCGGGCTGGTGTTCGACATCGCCGACCTGGTCAAGGACGCCAGCATCCTTCCCCAAGCTTTCATCTCGGCCATGCGTGGCGACGACGAGCAGACTTTCCGCCGCAGTTGCATCGAGGCGCTTACCCGCAGCGAGTCACTGGACTTCATGATTGATACGGTAAAGGACGTTGCCGTGACTACGGCAACCAAGGCATCGTGAACATTCTCCTTGTCAGCCAATGTGACAAGCGTGCGCTTACCGAAACCCGGCGCATCCTTGACCAGTTCGCCGAACGACGCGGCGATCGCGCCTGGCAAACGCCCATTACCCAGGCCGGCCTGGATACTCTGCGCAAGCTGTTGCGCAAGACCGCCCGCAAGAACACGGCCGTTGCCTGCCACTGGATACGCGGACACGACCATTCCGAATTGCTGTGGATCGTAGGCAATGCGCGCCGCTTCAACGCCGAGGGCGCCGTACCGACCAATACCACCGTGCACGACGTGCTGCGCGGCCAAGACGAGAACGACTGGCACACTGCCCAGGACATCCGCCTGCTGGCCCAGATGGCCGCACTGCTCCACGACTTGGGCAAGGCCAGCGTGGCGTTCCAGCAGCGACTGCGGGGTGAGCGCACCGAGCGCAACCTTTATCGCCACGAATGGGTGTCGCTGCGCTTGTTCCTGGCCTTTGTGGGGCAAGACGACGATGACGGCTGGCTTACACGAATGGCCAGCGACAATGACGATCCCGTCACCGCATGGACGGCACTAGGCCGCTACCAACGCGATGGCGTGGACGAAAACATCGACGCCCACCCTTTCCGCGAGCTCACGTCACGCGCGCCTCTCGCCGCCGCCATCGCTTGGCTGATCGTCACCCATCATCGTTTGCCGCTGATCCCTTTCCACAATGACGATGGCAGCCAGGCATGGCTCGGACGGCGCGCCAAGGGCTTTCAACAGGCATGGCTGGAAACACCGCTGGCGAATGTTGCCCACGACTGGAACGAGATTGACCAGCATCCCTCGCGCCCCCTTGCGGAGCCCTACTGGCAAGCATCCGGCGAGCTGCCGACGGCTGACCCGACGTGGCAATCGCAGGCCCGGCGCGCGGCGAAGGGCTTGCTGCAACTGAAAGAGCAACGACCGTCAGATTGGCTGGGCAATCCCTACGTGATGCACCTGGCGCGCCTCAGCCTGATGCTGGCCGATCACCACTACTCCAGCCTGGGCGCAAGCAGCGACGGCAGGCCGGTACCCGAGCGCCAGCGCTTCGTGCAGACGGGCCAAACCGTATTCGCCAACACCTTGCGCCCAACCGTGATGAATCAATCGCTGCTGGAGCACCTGCTCGGTGTGGGCTACACCGCCGGCATGGTGGCACACGCCTTGCCCAGCATGGAGCGCCACCTGCCTCGACTCGCCCATCACCGAGGCCTGCGCAAGCGCAGTGCCGATGCGCGCTTCGCCTGGCAGGACAAGGCCTTCGACGCAGCAGCCGGCATACGCGAGGTGGCCGGAGAGCACGGCGCCTTCATCGTCAACATGGCCTCCACCGGCTGCGGCAAGACACTGGCCAACGCACGCATCCTCTACGCGCTGGCCAACCCGGAAACCGGCCTGCGCGTCAGCTACGCACTGGGCCTGCGCACGCTCACCCTGCAAACCGGCAAGAGCTACCGCCACGACCTCCACCTCGGTGATGACGAACTGGCCGTACTGGTGGGTGGCTCGGCCAATCGCGCCTTGTTCGAGTACTACGAAGCCAAGGCCGAAGCCGGCGGCTCGGCCTCCGTGCAGGATCTGATCGAGGAGGACAGCCACGTCCTCTACGAAGGCACCGAGGCCGGCCATCCACTGCTCTCCCGTGCACTGGCCAACCCCGAGATACGCAAACTGCTGTCGGCCCCCATGCTGGTGTGCACGGTGGATCACCTGGCCCCGGCCACCGAGTCGCTACGTGCCGGGCGACAGATCGCGCCGATGCTGCGCCTGATGAGCAGCGACCTGGTTCTCGACGAGGTGGACGACTACGACCTCAACGACCTGCCCGCGCTGATGCGGCTGGTGCACTGGGCCGGCATGCTCGGCAGCCGGGTCGTGCTGTCCTCCGCCACTCTGGCGCCCGCATTGGTGGAAGGCATGTTCATGGCGTATCGCGCCGGTCGGCGGCATTACCGGGCCAACCGGGGTTCGGTCCGGGTGGAGGCCGAAGCTCCCGTTGACGTGCCCTGCCTGTGGATCGACGAGTTCGGCAAGCCGCTGCTCGAAACCTGCCACGACGACGACAGTTTTGCCGCATCCCATGCACGTTTCGTCGAGCGACGCGTCGACAAGCTGAAGGCCGCCGAACCGCTGCGCCTCACCGAACTCCTGCCCACTCCAATCCAAGCTGGACAGCAAGCCTCACGCCTCCACCGCGAATTCAGCCAGCTCATCCGGCAGGCCTGTCTTCGGCTCCACGGCGACCACGCCGAAACCGATCCTGTCAGCGGGAAGCGGGCCAGCTTCGGCCTGGTGCGCATGGCCAACATCGAGCCGATCGTCGAAGTGGCCCGCGCGCTCTGCGCGGGCGACATGCCCGCCGACACCCGCCTGCACCTGTGCGTCTACCACGCGCGCTTTCCCCTGCTGCAACGCTCAGCCATCGAGGCGATGCTGGACGCCACATTCAACCGGCGTGACCCGCGAGCCGTGTGGGCCTTGCCGGATATTCGCCACGCGCTCGACGCGCATGCCGAACGCAATCACTTGTTCGTGGTGCTCGCCTCGCCCGTGTGCGAGGTGGGACGCGACTGGGATGCCGACTGGGCCGTGGCCGAACCCTCATCCATGCGCTCGTTGATCCAGCTCGCCGGCCGCGTGCAGCGCCATCGTCGCAAGCCCCCGCGCGCACCCAACGTGCTGGTGTTCGACACCAACCTCAAAGGCATGCTGCGCCAAGGGCAAGACGCGATATTCACCAGGCCGGGCTTCGAGAAGCCCGGCGATCCCGACTTTCAGCTGAGCAGCCACAGCCTTGCCAAGCTGCTGGACGAGGCCGAATACCATCACCTGTCGGCCATCCCGCGCATTCAGCCACGCCAGCCACTCGAACCACGCAACCGCTGGGTGGACCTGGAGCACGCACGCCTGCGCGACGGCATGCTGCCGCAACCACCGGTGTCCACAGCCCCACCTTCCCGTCGCCGGAGCGGGCCGAAGCCATCACTCAAAGGCGCCGCCTGCTGGCAACATCCGCAGGCGGCACTCACCGGTGTACTGCCGCAGCAACAGCCGTTCCGCAATGACACGCTGGAAACCACCACATTGGCCTGGCTGCCCGGTGAGGACGACGATGATCCGCTAGTGCCGCATCGCGTGGAGGAACTGCGCCATGGCAAGCGCGGCGAGACGCTTTACGTACCGGCCAACGAGTTGCTGCACGAGCCGCCGCTGGATGTTTCTTCAAGCGTCAGTCGCTGGGGGCGGTTCGACCTGCTGACACTGGCGCAGGAACAGGCCGAGGCCCAGGAGCAGGCGCTCCGACGCATCACGGAAAAATTCACCACGGTGGAGGTTCCCGAGAGCAGCCAAGGCTGGCTTTGGCATCCATGGCTTGGCTGCATCAAGCAGCGCTGAGGTGACTCAATGCCAGGGATCGATCAACGTCACGCCACAGCCATCGAAATCCCGCACGTTGCGCGTGGCCAACGCCGCACCTCGCGAAAGCGCAATACCGGCAATCATCGCGTCGGCCATGGTTACCGGGCGCCCCTGCGCTTTGCGCTTTGCGGCGAATCGGGCGCGAGTGTCGACAGCTGGTTCGTCGTCGCTGAGCTCGATCATCAGCTGATGCCCGGAAAATCGCGCTGTGCTTCCCGCCCCGGAAGATCGAGTTCGACGCCTCCATACGGTTCGACCATTTCGCGGATGCTGTTCACGAGCGCGCGGCCACTCAGTGGTTCGCCCTTCAAGGCGTTACGCAAGATGCTGCACGCCTCCTCCTCCATCGACTGGCCATGTTGCGACGCCCGCAGACGTAACCGTGCCTTCAGGTCATCGTCCAGATTGCGGATGGTCACGATGGCCATGGGGAAGCCTCTCAGAGCTGACAGCAACGCTTGCATTGTAGTCGTCGCATGGAAAGGACTGCCTATTGAGCTGCCTTTTCAGCATCTACCAACATTCCGATTGGACAGTACCGGAACGATCTCGATGCCACTTGACGCCAACGACACGTCCTAAGCTTTGAGACAGAACGGAAGTAGGCTTGAGGACACAAGGACTACCAGGGGAGGGATATGAGCAACCTTACTGATCGGGGAAAGGCATTCCGCGCCGCCATCGCCAGCTTCATCGAAGCCCGTCGCGACGCCAAGCTGAAAGGCAAGGAAGACGATGCCGACGCGGCATCGAAATATGAGTACGCCACTTGGCTTGCCGACGCCGCACGTCGCGTCGGCCAGATCCAGGCCGTCACCCATGTTCTCAAGGCCACCCACCCGGACGCTCGCGGCAGCAGCCTGCATGTCGCACCGTCCAGCCTGCCTTTCCACTCCGACATTGGCAGCCATTCACTGGGCGAAGACTTTGCCGAGGACGTGGTGGGCAATGCGGCGGCGCTGGACGTGTTCAAGCTGCTCAAGCTGGACGTCGACGGCCGCCGACTGCTCGACTGGATACAGGCCGCGGATGCCGACCTGCAAGCCGCACTGTCCGATGACCCGGCGCAAGCCCGCGACTGGATGCAGGCGTTCGCCTCGCCGGTGCGCAAAGACACGCTGCCTGTCACCCACACCATGGCCAAGCAGCTCTACTGGCTGGTAGGTGAGGAACCCCACGAAGACTCGCAGTACCACCTGCTGCAACCGATGTTCTCCAGCTCGCTGGCCCATGCCGTTCATGCGGACATCCAGGATGCCCGTTTCGGCGAAGCCAACAAGGAGGCACGACAGGCGCGGAACGGCAACAAGCCAAGCGACGCCCACTACCGCGACTATCGCAATCTGGTCGCCCGAAAACTCGGTGGCACCAAACCGCAAAACATCTCGCAGTTGAACAGCGAGCGCGGCGGCGTGAACTACCTGCTGGCGTCCGTACCACCTCCCGCGTGGAAGCCTCGCGGCCTGAACCTGCATCGGTTCACCTCGGTGTTCGACGAAAAGCGCAGCCCGTTTCTGACCTATGGCGGCGTACGCGATCTGGTGCGGGCGCTGGCGGATTTCCTGAAGAAGAATCCCGAACCCACCAAGGAAACCCGGGATCGGCGCGAAGCGATTGAACAAGCCATTGGCTGGGAGCTGGCCACATTCGGCGCAGCCATCCGTGGCAGCCATCCGGCGGGCTGGACACGGGACGACAACGACCTGCCGCAGTGCGAGCAGCTCTGGCTCGACCCCGATCGCATCGAATTGCCGGAACGCAACGATCCCGAACACCCCTATTGGCATGACGAAGACATCGCCTTCAACCACGCCTACGAGCACGGTGACTGGGCCGATGAAGTGGCTACGCGCTTTGGCCGGTGGCTCAACTACCAGTTGCGTGAGCGAGGTGGTGACGCGCTGGTGATGCTGGGCGAATCGGAAATGCGCCACTTTGCCAAGCAAGCCATTCTCGATGTCGCCTGGCCCGTGTCGCAACAACGTCATGCCAAGGCAGGTGCCGCATGAACTGCCCCGATTTCACCCACCTGCTGGTGTTGCCGCATCTCAAGGTGCACAACGCCAATGCCGTCTCCAGCCCATTGACCCACGGATTCCCGTCGATGACGGCATTTCTCGGGTTGATGTGGGCACTGGAACGCAAGACCCGGGCAGCCGGGTTGGACCTGGCCTTCAACGCCGTGGGCGTGGTCTGCCACGACCATGAGGAACAAGTGACCGAAGGCGGCTTTGTCAAAAGCTTCCGGCTAACGCGCAATCCGGTCGGCAAAGACGGCGGTACCGCCGCCATCGTGGAAGAGGGCCGCATCCACCTCGACCTGACCCTGGTGCTGGCGATATTCAGCGAGCACTGGGATACCGAAGCACAGCAACGCGACGCACAAATCGTCCACGATGTGCTGCAAGGCATGCGCGTCGCGGGCGGAACGCTGCTGCCTTCCACGCAGGTTCGCGGTCGGCAACGACCGTGGGTCGCGGACTTCACCGACGACGAGCACAACGACTTCCGCAGGCTGCGCGCACGCCTGCTCCCCGGCTCGGCGCTGGTGGCGCGCGATGACCTGATCGACCAGCGCCTGCAACAACTGAAGGCCACAACGCCGCTAGCCACGCGCCTCGACGCCTGGCTTTCACTCTCGCGAATCAACTGGCACCACGACGCCAATGCCAATGATGGCAAGGGCGCCTGGCAAAACGACCGCAAGAAAGGTTCCGGCTGGGTCGTGCCCATCCCCGTCGGCTATGGCGCGTTAAGCGGTCTCCATGATCCGGGCACCATCGCCAACGCCCGCGATGCCACGACGCCGTTCCGCTTCGTCGAAAGCCTTTACTCCATGGGCGAATGGATCGGCCCACACCGCCTGCAACGCCCGCAAGACCTGCTCTGGTACGCCGACAACCCGCCGAATGAAGGGCTGTACCGCTGCCGCAACGACTATCGCGCCGACGCCACCGTCGACACCACTCTCTGATACGACAAGGAATTCCATCATGCCCAACGAACTCAAGACCGCCTCCGTCCTCGCCTTCGAGCGCAAGCTCGACCCTTCCGATGCGCTGCTGTCCGGTGGCGACTGGAACACGCGCGGCAGCTCGCAGGCGTGGGCGCCGATCACCCTGCGCGAGAAATCCGTACGCGGCACCATTTCCAACCGGTTGAAAGGTGGCGCCACCGACCCGGCCAAACTCGATGCCGCCATCCAGAACCCCAACCTGCAAACCGTGGACGTGGCCACCCTGCCCGCCGACGCCGACACCTTGAAAGTGCAGTTCACCCTGCGCGTACTCGCCGGCACCGGCCAACCGTCGGCCTGCAACGATGCGGCCTACCGGCAGAAGCTGCTCGGCACCGTGCAGGGCTACGTACAGCAACATGGGTTCGGCGAACTGGCCCGCCGCTATGCCGCCAACCTCGCCAATGGCCGTTTCCTGTGGCGCAACCGGATTGGTGCCGAGCAGGTGGAAGTCGTGGTATCCCAAGTCGAGAACGGCCAGTCGAAGGTCGAGTGGACATTCAATGCCCTAACCCACTCGATGCTCGACCTGAAGGCTCCCGCCACCGAAGCTGACGCGCTTGCCCAATTGGCCGCGGTGATCGCCGACGGCCTGGCCGGCAAGGCGCACGTACTGCTGCAAGTCACCGCCTTCGTGCGTATCGGCGCCGGGCAGGAGGTATTCCCCTCGCAGGAACTCATCCTCGACCGCGGCCGGGGCGACAAGAGCAAGACGCTCTACGACGTGGCCGGCACCGCCGCCATCCACTCGCAGAAGATTGGCAACGCCCTGCGCACCATCGACACCTGGTATCCCGAAGCGGCCGAGAATGGCCCCATCGCCGTGGAGCCCTACGGCTCGGTCACCACGCAGGGCAAGGCGTACCGCCAGCCCAAGGCCAAGACGGATTTCTACAACCTGCTGGACAGCTGGGTCATCAAGGACAAGGCACCTGAGCCCGAGCAACAGCACTTTGTCATCGCCACCCTGATCCGCGGCGGCGTGTTTGGCGAAGCGAACTGACGCCATGACCACGCACTACGTCGATCTCAAGGTAGTTCCGGACCCGGAATCCAGCGCCACGCAATTGCTTGGCGCGCTTTATGACCGCCTGCACTTGGCATTGGTACAGCAGCGACTGGACAGCGTCGGCATCAGCTTTCCGGAGTACAGCCTCAACCCGCGTACGCTGGGCCGCACGCTGCGCATGCACGGAGGCAAAGTCACCCTGCAGCAATTGCTCGCCACCGACTGGCTCAAGGGCATGCGCGACCACGTCCGCGTCAACGACATCACAGACGCCCCCATCGACGCCCCCCATCGCACAGTCCAGCGCAAGCAATTCAAGACCAGCGCCGAACGCATGCGCCGACGGCGCATGCGCCGGAAAGGCGAAACCGACGAACAAGCCCGGGCCGCCATCCCGTCGAGCATGGAGCGACGCCCCGACCTGCCCTACGTCCACCTGCGCAGCCGCAGCACATTGCAGTCGTTTTGCCTGTTCGTCGCCCTGGGCCCCCTGCAACCCCAAGCCACCCCAGGCCACTTCAACAGCCACGGTCTGGGCGGCCCCGCCACAATCCCCTGGTTTTGACCCTTTTTTCCGCACCCCTCCAATCACCCAGCCCCATCAATCACTTGCATGCCAGCCTTCTCTTTTGGGGAGGCTGGCATTTTTTGTCTTTTATCCCGCCAGACCAGATACTTGAACGCAGTTTTTTGCAGTTCGCTGCCGAGCAGGCAGCTCAGAAATTGACGCAGGCCGGTGGACACGGCCAGGATCAGTTCGCTGCCGAGCAGGCAGCTCAGAAATGCAGCCTCAATTCCTCCCAGCGGACCGCTTTGTTCGCTGCCGAGCAGGCAGCTCAGAAATGTCGCCGGTGCCGTCCGTCTAGCCGTCTAAAGTTCGCTGCCGAGCAGGCAGCTCAGAAAATGACGAAGCCGCGCCAACCCCAGGGCCGCGCGTTCGCTGCCGAGCAGGCAGCTCAGAAAATCGACACCGCGCGCAAGTTCAGCGACCAGCGGTTCGCTGCCGAGCAGGCAGCTCAGAAACGCATCTGCACCCGAAACCCGTCCTCAATCACGTTCGCTGCCGAGCAGGCAGCTCAGAAAATCATCAACTCGGCGAAGGTCGAAGTCGATTAGTTCGCTGCCGAGCAGGCAGCTCAGAAATTGGAGGGCTACGCCGGCACCGGCAAGACCACGTTCGCTGCCGAGCAGGCAGCTCAGAAAAGCAAGATGCTGTATGGCGTTTTCTACGGCTAGTTCGCTGCCGAGCAGGCAGCTCAGAAATGCGACACGCCGGCGCCGGCGGCCAGGGCCTTGTTCGCTGCCGAGCAGGCAGCTCAGAAAATGCAGCGCTTCACGTTCCACGACCTGCGCGCGTTCGCTGCCGAGCAGGCAGCTCAGAAACAGGCCACCTGGACGGTGATGGTGGTGTTTGCGTTCGCTGCCGAGCAGGCAGCTCAGAAAAGCCAGGTTGCGCACCCGGCCACCGCGACCAGGTTCGCTGCCGAGCAGGCAGCTCAGAAAGCTCCGGCCTGCGGGCGATGTGCACGCACTGCGTTCGCTGCCGAGCAGGCAGCTCAGAAATGCCAGCAGCTTGCCGAGCGCGATGACCGCGCGTTCGCTGCCGAGCAGGCAGCTCAGAAATCGATGGCACCGCGGCGGCTGATCAGGTAGATGTTCGCTGCCGAGCAGGCAGCTCAGAAATTTGCAGCGGCGCACGCGTCGCGGTGGCCGGCGTTCGCTGCCGAGCAGGCAGCTCAGAAACAAGCCCTTGCAGACCGGACAGCGACTGCGATGTTCGCTGCCGAGCAGGCAGCTCAGAAATGGGCCTGCTCGGCGGTTTCGCAGATCGAGGCGTTCGCTGCCGAGCAGGCAGCTCAGAAAGGATGGATGACGGCGGGCATGTCTGCGCCCTCGTTCGCTGCCGAGCAGGCAGCTCAGAAAGATGTGGCGCGGCCGGAGCAGGGCGACCGCATGTTCGCTGCCGAGCAGGCAGCTCAGAAAAGGTGAGCTTGGCGCCAGCGGTGATGGCACCGGTTCGCTGCCGAGCAGGCAGCTCAGAAAATTTCCCAGGGCCTGTGCCGCGTCGTGCTGGCGTTCGCTGCCGAGCAGGCAGCTCAGAAATGTGATCAGCAGCACGCTGGGGAGCATCCACAGTTCGCTGCCGAGCAGGCAGCTCAGAAATCCAGGTGCACCGCGTCACCTTCGACTACACGGTTCGCTGCCGAGCAGGCAGCTCAGAAAGCACGACGTCGATGTACGGCGCCTCGAACACAGTTCGCTGCCGAGCAGGCAGCTCAGAAAATCAATGCCGGCGTGTTCGGCCGTCCGTTCAAGTTCGCTGCCGAGCAGGCAGCTCAGAAAACCGTGCTGGCCATCGCGCTGGGCCGCTACCCGTTCGCTGCCGAGCAGGCAGCTCAGAAAAACGGCCGGCAGATCATCCTCAGCGTGCCCGAGTTCGCTGCCGAGCAGGCAGCTCAGAAATTGGCGTAGTCGGATTTGCTCAACTCCGTCACGTTCGCTGCCGAGCAGGCAGCTCAGAAAGTCGCGCACTTTTCGCCCTCGACCATCAGCACGTTCGCTGCCGAGCAGGCAGCTCAGAAAGACACCGTGGTGCGCGTCAAGCTGCTGCCCGGGTTCGCTGCCGAGCAGGCAGCTCAGAAAATCCACGGCAAGCGATGCCGCGCTGGCGCTGAGTTCGCTGCCGAGCAGGCAGCTCAGAAACATGCGTGCAAGGCCTGCAAAAGTGTCAGACAGTTCGCTGCCGAGCAGGCAGCTCAGAAATTGCCTGTGCGGCATGTGCGGCATTACGTGCGGTTCGCTGCCGAGCAGGCAGCTCAGAAAATCGTTCAGTCGGCCCAGCCACGGCGCATTCTGTTCGCTGCCGAGCAGGCAGCTCAGAAATCATCGACGGCGAAGGCGCCACGAGCGACAACGTTCGCTGCCGAGCAGGCAGCTCAGAAAGACTGGGTGATGCGCATGTTGTTGCCGGACATGTTC
>Ga0222427_100999_pt1 | contig 18576 bp, 14 predicted proteins | sample 2B20Ametagenome_FD_182890 | JGI IMG/M metagenome (GOLD analysis project Ga0222427, IMG submission 182890) | Enriched microbial communities from leaf-cutter ant dump, University of Wisconsin, Madison, United States - 2B20A (version 2) | ecosystem: Environmental > Terrestrial > Nest > Insects nest...
CCGAGCGCGGGTCAAGGTTGAACGAGCCGACGAAACCGCGCCGGCTGTCGATCACGAACGCCTTGGTGTGCAGGCTGGCGCCGCTGCTGCCGAACAGCGAGGTGGATAGCCGGGGGCCATGGCGGCGCAGCTCGAACAGCGTCACGCCGCCGTCGAGCAGGCGCGCGCGGTAGCGCTCGTAGCCGCTGTGCACCGCCGGCACGTCGTTGGCGGCCAGCGAGTTGGTGACCACGCCCACGCGCAGGCCGGCGCGTACCAGGTCGAGCAATCGCCCCGTGCCGTTGTCGCCGGGCACGAAGTAGGGCGAGATCAGCGCCACCTCGTCGCGCGCCTCGTCCAGGTGGGCGGCCAGGCGCGGCTGCAGCCAGTCCTGGCGATCGCCGCCACGGCGTTTTTGCGGCGGGTCGGAGGCGATGGTGATGCGCGCGCTCCAATGCAAGGCAAGCTCATGGTTCACCAGCCGCTGCACCGATGGCGAGTCGGCCAGCCGCTGCATGTAGACCTGCGCGTCGGGCGTATCCGGCTCATGGGCCAGGCTGTCGGCCAGCGCCTGCAGGCGTTCGGGGCTTTGCGGGTTGAGCGCGGCGATCGGCACCACCGCGTCGGAGTTCCAGAAACGGTCGAAGATGGCGCTGGCGTCATTCACCGCCGGGCCGAGCAGCAGCATGTCCAGGTCGCGAAAATTCACCCGCTCGCCGGCGTCGAAATACTCGTTGCCGATGTTGCGCCCGCCCACCACCGCCAGCCGGCCATCGACGATCCAGGCCTTGTTGTGCATGCGATGGTTGATGCTGAAAAAGCGCTGCACCATCTCCAGCAGCCGCCACACGCCGCGCCGGTTGCGGAACGGGTTGTACAGGCGCACCTCGATGTGCGGGTCGGCATCCAGCGCCAGCAGTGCGGCGTCCAGTCCCTTGGCGTTGATGTCGTCAAGCAGCAGCCGCACGCGCGCGCCGCGCGCGGCGGCGGCGTGGATCTCGCGCGCGAGCAGGCGGCCGACCAGGTCGTCGTGCCACATGTAGTACTGCAGGTCCAGGCTGCGTCCGGCCAGCCGCGCCGAGGCGGCGCGCACGGCAAACGCGTCCAGTCCGTCCGGCAGCAGGCTGGCGGCGGTCTGGCCGGGGTGTTCGGCAAGGTAGGGCGCCAGCTCGCGGTCGATGGCGGTCTGCGCCGGTTGTGGCGCCAGTGCGGAGGAGGGCGCGCCGGTGGCGCGCGGGGTCAGGTGATCGGCCAGCAGCAGGCCGCTGGTCGCCAGCACCACCAGGGCAAGCACGCTCCATCCCAGCCAGACCATGATCCGCCGCATTGCGCTGTCCTCCGTCCGGCGATTGTCCGCGTTGAGCGCGCCGATACGCAAAGGCCCGCCGCATCACGCGACGGGCCTTTGCGCTGTCGGGCATGCGGCCGCTTACTGCCCGCGCATGCGACCCTGGAAACGCGTGCCGCCGTTGCCCATGTGCGCCAGCTTGATCTTGCCGATCGCGCTGATGCGCTCCTCGGCCAGACGGTCGGCGGCGCGATAGGTGGGGATGCCCTCGTTCTTGGAGATCTCGAAGATGCGGCCAAGGTTGTAGTAGATGGTGCGCATCATGCGCATGGCGCGCTCGCGGTTGTAGCCGTCGATCTCCAGCGACACGTTCATCACGCCGCCGGCGTTCACCGCGTAGTCGGGCGCGTACAGCACGCCGCGCTTCTGCAGCTCGTCGCCGATGGCGTCGGTGGCCAGCTGGTTGTTGGCCGGGCCGCAGATGATCGTGGCCTTGATGCGGTCGATGGTCTGCTCGTTCACCGTGCCGCCCAGCGCGCACGGCGAGTACACGTCGGCGTCCACGTCGTAGATCTCGTCCAGGCCCACCGCCTCGCAGCCCAGCTCGTCCACGCAGCGCTGCACCGCCTCCTTGTTGATGTCGGTGACAAACACCTTGGCGCCCTGCTCGCGCAGCAGCTTGATGAACTCGCCGCCGACATGGCCGCAGCCCTGCACCGCGTAGCTGTACTTGCCCACGTCCTCGTTGCCGTGCTTGGCCTGCAGTGCGGCCATCAGGCCCTGCAGCGCGCCGTACGCGGTGAACGGCGAGGGATCGCCCGAGCCGCCGTGCACCTGGTGCACGCCGGTGACGTATTCCGTCTCGCGAAACACGTACTCCATGTCGTTGACGTCGATGCCCACGTCCTCGGCGGTGATGTAGCGGCCGCCCAGCGAGTTGACGAAACGGCCGAACGCGCGAAACAGCGCCTCGCTCTTGTCCTTGCTCGGGTCACCGATGATCACCGCCTTGCCGCCGCCCAGGTTGAGGCCGGCCACGGCGTTCTTGTACGTCATGCCGCGCGACAGGCGCAGCACGTCGTTCACCGCCTCCTGCTCGCTCTTGTACGGCCACATGCGCAGGCCGCCCAGCGCCGGTCCCAGCACCGTGTTGTGGATGGCGATGATGGCCTTCAGGCCGGCGTCCTTGTTGTGGCAGTAGACGACTTCCTCGTGTCCGGTGTTGGCGATGGTTTCAAAGATCATTGCAGCGGTGACTCCATGGATTGCGGTGCCGTGAGGCATCTGCCGATGCGGGACAAGGGGATTGGCTACGCGAAACCCGATGTGCTGTCCCGCAAAACTCATCGCCCCGACCGGGGCCGGGGCGATGAAACTGGCGCGGAGTGTAGTACGTCGTCCGTGCGCCCGGTTCCGCGACGCAACAAAGCGCGGCGTGCTACAGCCGGCAAGTGGGCGCGTGACCCGTGGCGCGGGCCTGCTGGTAGGTGGGCAGCAATTGCTGCGCCTGCTTGTCCAGCGCCTGCGCGCGATTGCTGGAGGAGGGGTGGGTGGAGAGGAAGGCCGGCGGCTTGCTGCCGCCTTGCGCGCCCATTTTTTGCCACAGCGTCACAGCGGCGCGCGGATCAAAGCCGGCCTGCGCCATGTAGCGCTGGCCCAGCGTGTCGGCCTCGCTTTCCTGCGTGCGCGAAAACGGCAGCAGGATACCCACCTGCGCGCCAAGGCCCAGCGCGGCGGCCGCATAGCCGGCGTTGGTGCCGCGCGTGCCGGCGTAGATGGTGCCGGCGGCCACCGCCGCCTGCGTGGCCATGTTGTCGGAGACGCGCTCGGCGCCGTGCCGCGCCACCACGTGCGACAGCTCGTGGCCCAGCACCACGGCCAGCTGGTCCTGGTTGCTGGCGATCTTGAACATGCCCCTGTTCACGCCGATGCGCCCGCCGGGCAGGGCGAACGCGTTGGCGGTGTCGTCGTCCACGATCTGCACCTCCCACGGCTGCGTGTTCCACGGCGAGGGCAACACCGTGATCAGCGCCTTGGACACGCAGGTGGCGTAGGCGCGCTCGCGCGGCGCATCCACGAACTTGCCCTGCTTGCGCATGTCGTCAAACGCGGTCAGGCCCATCTGGTTCATCTGGCTGTCCGACACCATCATCAACTGCGAGCGGCCGGTGGGCGAGGTGGCGCAGGCGCCCAGCAGGGCGAGGGCAAGCGGAGCCAGCAGGCGAAGGCGGTTCATGCGTGTTTCCCCGTGCGTGGTGATGTGCGCAAGCATACGTTGAAGCCGGCGCGCCGGGGCATGGCCGCCGTGTTGCCATGCCGGGCGCGCGCCCGTATGGTCGGCGCTCCCCGCCGCCCGCCGCCCGCCGCATGTCCGATCGCCTCCCTCTCGCCACCCGCCTCAAGCTGGGCATGGCACGCGCCGTCTTTGCCACGGGCAGCCGGCTGGCGCCCGAGCGTACGGCGCATCGCGCGGCGCGCTTGTTTGCCACGCCGCTGGCCAGCAGCCGCAGCCGCGCGCAGGCGGCGCATGCCGATGGCGACCTGCGGCGCGGCCAGTTGCGCGTGGGCGAGCACACCATTGCCACCTACGTGTGGGGCGACCCCGCCAGCCAGCCGTACGTGTTGCTGGTGCACGGCTGGTCCAGCTTCGGCCTGCGCTTTTTGCCGTGGGTGGCGCGGTTGCGCGCGCAAGGCCATGCGGTGGTGGCGTTTGACCAGCCCGGCCACGGCTTCAGCAGCGGCACGCTGTGCACCTTGCCCACCTTCATCGACACCGTGCGCGCGGTGGGCAGCCACTACGGCGAGGCGGCGCTGGTGGTGGCGCACTCGCTGGGCGGCGCGGCGGCGGTGCTGGCGCAGGGCGAGGCGTGGCGCGCGCGGCGTTGCCTGCTGGTGGCGCCGGTGGCCGACCTGCGCGCGGCGGCACGGCGCTTTTTTCGTTTCATGCGGCTGGATGCAACGCTGGAAACCGCGTTTTTCGCGTGGTTTCGGCAGCGCACCGGCATCCACGTGGACGAGCTGGCGGTGACGCCGCGATTGCACGCGTTCACCCAGCCCTGCCTGATCGTGCATGACCGCGACGACAGCGACGTGCCCTGGCACGAGGGCGAGCACTACGCCCGCCACTGGCCCGGCGCGCGCCTGCTCACCACGCACGGGCTGGGTCATCACCGTGTGCTGGAGGCGCCCGAGGTGATCGACGCGGCGCTGGCGTTTGCCCGCGGCGACAACCTGGCCGACGCATAGCGCACGGCGCAAAAGCGCCTCGCGTTTATTGCATCGCGACAAGGGCGCAAGCAACGCACGACTAGAATCGGCCGGGTGTCGCATGCCTTGCCCGGAGTTGTCATGAGTTCGCCCGCCACGCACGTTTCGCCCGCCACGGCCGCGCAACGCAGCCCGCTGCGCTTCATCACCGCCGCCAGCCTGTTCGACGGCCACGACGCGGCCATCAACATCATGCGGCGGATCATCCAGGCGCAGGGTGCGGAGGTGATCCACCTGGGCCACAACCGCTCGGTGGAGGACGTGGTGCGCGCTGCACTGCAGGAAGACGCCGACGCCATCGCGCTGTCGTCCTACCAGGGCGGCCACGTGGAGTATTTCAAGTACATGGTGGACATGCTGCGCGAGCGCGGCGCCGCCCACATCCGCGTGTTCGGCGGTGGCGGCGGCACCATCACGCCCGAGGAAATCCGCGCGCTGGAAGCCTACGGCGTGGAGCGCATCTACCACCCCAACGACGGCATGAAACTCGGCCTCACCGACATGATCGAGGACGTGGTGGCGCGCGCGGCGCACGCGCGCGAATCGGCCTTGGGGCAGGGCGCATCGGTGCAAGCCCGCACGCCGGACATCGACGACGACATCAGCATCGGCGCCATGCTCAGCGCCATCGAGGACGCCCGCTTCTCCGAAAGCGAGCTGGCCGACTTGCGCAAGCAGTGGGCCGGTGGCTCGCCCGATTCCCGGCAGAAAACGCCGGTGCTCGGCGTCACCGGCACCGGCGGCGCCGGCAAATCCAGCGTGGTGGACGAGCTGCTGCTGCGCTTCCTGCACGCGTTTCCCGCCATGCGCATCGCCGTGCTGGCGGTGGACCCCACGCGTCGCCGCAGCGGCGGCGCGTTGCTGGGCGACCGCATCCGCATGAATGCGCTGCGCAGCCATCGCGTCTACATGCGCTCCATGGCCACCCGCCGCCAGCACGCCGCCACCAGCCACGTGCTGCACGACTGCATCGCCTTCCTGCGCAGCCAGCCGTACGACCTGGTGATCGTGGAAACCGCCGGCATCGGCCAGAGCGATTCGGAAATCGTGGACCTGGTGGATTTTCCCGTCTACGTGATGACCAGCGACTACGGCGCCGCCAGCCAGCTGGAAAAAATCGACATGCTCGATTTTGCCGAGCTGGTGGTGCTCAACAAGTTCGACAAGCGCGGCGCCGAAGACGCCCTGCGCGACGTGCGCAAGCAGTGGAAACGCAACCGCACCGCGTTCAGCCTGAGCGACGACGACGTGCCCGTCTATCCCACCATCGCCAGCCAGTTCAACGACCCCGGCGTAACGTGGATGTTCGCCAACCTGTGCCGCCTGATGCGCGAAAAACTGCACCTCGTAGGAGCGCACCCTGTGCGCGACCCCGCCGGTTCAGACACCAACGATTCCGCGATCGCCCACAGGGTGGGCTCCTACGGGAGCGGCTGCAATTGGGTGCCCGATGTCGACACCAGCCTCAGGGAACCGCGCGCCACCGTCCTCATCCCCGCCAGCCGCATCCGCTACCTCGCCGAAATCGCCGAGCAGGGCCGCGCCATCAACCGCGGCATCGAACACATGGCCGAGGCGGCCGGCAGGGCGCAGCACTGCTACGAAGCATTGAAGGCACTGGGCGACGACGCCTTGCCCGCACCGCTGGAGTTGTACGACACCGCCGCTCTACTCCCCTCTCCCTCCGGAAGAGGGGCCGGGGGAGAGGGCACGAGCGGAGCATCGGACCCCAGGCAAGCCCCGAATCCTCACCCCCAACCCCTCTCCCGAGGGGAGAGGGGAGCCGTAGACCACACCTTGCTGCTCCTGCGCCAGCACTACACCAGCGCCCTCAAAACCCTCACCCACGAAGCCCTCCACCAGCTTCGCGAATGGCCTGCGCTGCGCCAGTCGGTCACCGCCGACGTCAACGAGTACAAAGTCCGCGACAAGGTCATCCGCGTCGAGAACTACCGCCAATCGCTCAGCCACCAGAAGATCCCCAAGGTCGCCCCACCCAAGACCGAAAGCTGGGCCGACCAACTGCGCTTCCTCGGCAAGGAAAACCTGCCCGGCCACTACCCGTACACTGGCGGCGTCTACCCCTACCGCCGCAGCGGCGAAGACCCCACCCGCATGTTCGCGGGCGAGGGCACGCCCGAGCGCACCAACCGCCGCTTCCACTACCTCAGCCAGGGCGGTGCCGCCACGCGCCTGTCCACCGCGTTCGACTCGGTCACCCTGTACGGCGAAGACCCGGCCCCGCGCCCCGACATCTACGGCAAGATCGGCAACTCCGGCGTCAACATCGCCACCCTGGACGACATGAAGAAGCTGTACTCCGGCTTCGACTTGAGCGCGCCCACCAGCTCGGTGTCCATGACCATCAACGGCCCCGCGCCGATCATCCTCGCGATGTTCATGAACACCGCGATCGACCAGAACGTCGAGAAATACCTCAAGCAAGACTCCGCGCGCTGGGCCGAGGCGGAAAAGACCATCGCCGCCATGTACCCCAACGGCCGCCCGCAGTATTCGGGTGAACTGCCCAAGGGCAACGACGGCCTGGGCCTGGGCCTGCTCGGCGTCACCGGCGACCAGCTGGTTGATGCCGAAACCTACGCGAAGATCAAGGCGCACACCTTGAGCACCGTGCGCGGCACCGTGCAGGCCGACATCCTCAAGGAAGACCAGGCGCAGAACACCTGCATCTTCAGCACCGAATTCGCCCTGCGCATGATGGGCGACATCCAGCAGTATTTCGTCGACCACAAGGTGCGCAACTTCTACTCGGTCAGCATCAGCGGCTATCACATCGCCGAAGCCGGCGCCAACCCGATCAGCCAGCTCGCCTTCACCCTCAGCAACGGCTTCACCATCGTCGAGTACTACCTCGCCAGAGGCATGAACATCGACGACTTCGCGCCCAACCTCAGCTTCTTCTTCTCCAACGGCATGGATCCGGAATACACCGTGATCGGCCGCGTCGCCCGCCGCATCTGGGCCCGCGCCATGCGCGAGCGCTACGGCGCCAGCCCGCGCAGCCAGATGATGAAGTACCACATCCAGACCTCCGGCCGTTCGCTGCACGCCCAGGAAATCCAGTTCAACGACATCCGCACCACCCTGCAGGCCCTGTACGCCCTGTTCGACAACTGCAACAGCCTGCACACCAACGCCTACGACGAAGCCATCACCACGCCCACCGAAGAAAGCGTGCGCCGCGCCGTGGCCATCCAGATGATCATCAACAAGGAACTCGGCCTCAACTTCAACGAAAACCCGTGGCAAGGCAGCTACGTCGTCGAAGAACTCACCGACCTGGTCGAAGAAGCCGTCTACAAGGAATTCGAAGCCATCAGCGAACGCGGCGGCGTGCTCGGCGCCATGGACACCATGTACCAGCGCGGCAAGATCCAGGAAGAAAGCCTGTACTACGAGCACAAGAAACACGACGGCAGCCTGCCCCTGATCGGCGTCAACACTTTCCTGCCCAAGGACAAGGGCGGCGAAATCGCCACCGAGATCGAGCTGATCCGCTCGACCGAGGAAGAGAAGGGGCAGCAGATCGAGAACGTGCGGGCGTTCGGGGCAGTGCGGAACGGGTTGGTGCCGGGGAGCTTGAAGAGGTTGCAGCAGACGGCGCGGGAGCGGAAGAATGTGTTCGAGCAGTTGGTTGAGGCGGTGAAGTACAATTCGCTGGGACAGATCTCCCATGCGTTATATGACGTGGGTGGGGAGTATCGGCGGAATATGTAAGTGCCTGTGTATTTCTAATTGGCAATTTCAGGGGGATAAATGGGACAGGTCGACTACAACGATGGCACGGAAGTAAACGATAGCGAAGTGGACGATCAGGAGAGTTCGCCCGATTCGTACGAGGTTATCACTTATCCTGCCGATTTCACGCTGGAGGGCTTGGTATCAAAATATAAAAAGGGGTCCCTGATAATTCCTGGGTTTCAACGTAATTACGTTTGGAACATAAAACAGGCTAGCAAACTTGTAGAGTCGTTCTTGCTCGGTCTCCCCGTGCCATCTATCTTTCTATTTACCGACGAGAAAAACAACGATCAGCTCGTTATTGATGGTCAGCAGCGGCTTAAGACGCTCGTCTATTTTTTTGATGGCTACTTTGGGGATGAAGAGCAAGGCGCGCGGAGAGTATTCCGCCTTACTGGCCTGAAGAGCACGAGCCCTTACGCGGAAAAAACCTATAAAGATCTAGAGCAGAGTGATCCGGCGGCGTTCAATAAGCTCAATGACAGCGTGCTGCGTGCATTCATTGTGAAACAGATCACGCCCACAGATAATACCAGCATTTATCACATCTTCGAGCGCCTAAACACGGGCGGAACCCAGTTAGTGGGGCAGGAAATCCGTAACTGCGTTTATCATGGGTCGTTCAATGACCTTCTGTGTGAACTAAATCGGTTGCCATCGTGGCGTAAAATATTTGGCTCGGATTTGGCGCATCGTCGTCAAAAGGATGTTGAGCTTATTCTTCGCTTTTTCGCTTTCTATTACGATGGCGACGATTACAGTAGGCCGCTGAAAGATTTCATGTCCACATTCATGAATAAGTTCAAGCGTGCCGACGATGAAAAACTTTCAGAATTTCGCCGGATTTTCAGTAAGACATGCGACGTTGTTCTATCCCATCTTGGCGAGCGGCCGTTCCATATATGGTCTGGGCTCAACGTCGCCGTTTTCGACTCCACCTTTGTCACCATCGCTAAGATGGGAGACGCCCCGCCGGCTGATCTTCAGGAGCGCTTTATGTCCCTAGTTTCAAACCGGGACTTTGTCGCTGGTGTCAGAGGTGCCACCGCCGATGAAACGATAGTCGCAATGCGAATGTCCCTTGCGGAACTGATCCTGTTGGGGGGCTGATGCTCGTCTATGACAGAATCGAAGCGGCGTTGAACGCTTGTGAGGAACACTTAAAGGCGCTGCGTGCCGCCGACATCGAATCGACCGAAATAGAGCGCTACCTTGTAGCCGGATTGGTGGTCTTCATCGTTTCGGAATACGAAGAGTTCCTTGAGCAATCATTTCGTGGGCGTGCGGACAGGTGCGGCGACTTGCACGCGGCAAACTTCATAAAAGTGTCCATATCCCAGAAGTTTCGGAGCCCGGATTTAAATAAGATTAATGAGACGCTTCGCCGTTTCGACAAGTCTTATTTCGATATCTTCTCGGCCGAAATTGAGAATTCAAAGCCGCATGCAGCTTGGGACTCGATAATGAAGGCGAGGCATGCTGTTGTGCATAAACAGGGGTTGTTGAACTTGACGTTTCGCGAGTTGCGTGAAAAATATACGGATTCAAAAAAAGTGGTTGAGAACGTGCGTCGTGCCCTTGGGCTGGCTTGAAGGCACTTACGGTAAGCAACTTCACGGGGGGGGGCTATGTGGATTAAGAATATCACCTTGTTAGGGGTCGGCGGTGTGGATGAGCTCGCCCTGAGCTTCGATCCTAAGATGAATATTATTTGCGGGCCGAACGGCATCGGTAAGACCACTATCCTAGAGTCCGTCGCTCACGTTTTTTCTGTGGGGGCTACCGATGTTCTCAAGAGGAATGTCCGCGCCTTGCGCAGTAGGATTGATGCGGTAGTTGAAGTGAACGGTGTCGACCAAAAACACCACATGGAATTTGATGAGTTTCTCCCCAATAAGCAAAACAACGTTACTGGTCTAAGACATTTATCTCAGAAACTCCTTTCATTAAAGACCAGTAGGACATTTGGCTATAGGCCCTTAAACGCTGTTGCTCGTGACGCTGAGCGGCCTGATCATGTCAATATCGGGGCGGCCCGAAACGGGGTTGCCCTGAATGAGGTCAAGAATTGGTTCGTAAATAGGTATCTGTACTCAGCACACAATGAGTCTCTGACTCCTAGCCAGTTGTCCAATTTTCGGCTCGCGTGCCGTGCTTTTTCGGCATTAAATTGCGAGTTCAGTTTCAATCGCGTGGATGCTTCGACAAACGAAATTCTGGTGGACTCCCCAACTGGAGAGATCTACTACGAATACCTGTCCTCAGGCTTCAAGTCTTGCCTCTCTATAATCTTTGGAATTATCAAGGAAGTAGAATTCAGGTTCTCCAGCCCCAGATTGGACGCGGCAGATTTTGATGGGATTATTTTGATTGATGAAATAGAGCTGCATCTGCATCCAGAGTGGCAGGCTCGAGTGCTGCCTGTTTTGGCTGAGATGTTCCCGGTTGCGCAGTTCATATGTACTACACACAGTCCTCATGTAATTCAGGCTGCGAAGGCCGAACAAATTATTGCGATCGAGAACCTCGGGTCGGGCGCCAGGCAGCGCCTTCTCCCGGCGTCGGAATTCGGGTTTATTGGTTGGACTATTGAGGAAGTTCTGACAGATGTGATGGGCATGGACGATCTGCGAACGGACGCATATCGAGCTGCGTTAAAGAGTTTTGAGAGTGCAATGGACGTAGAAAATTTTGTCAAAGCAAAGGATGCATATAGAAAACTAGATTTGATGCTCCATCCGAAAAGTCTAATGCGGAAGATGTTGCGGCTTCAGCTGGGATCTCTCCCGGAGTCCGTAGATGATTAAGTTGCAACGTGCCGCTGCTCCGGCCTACCTTTCGGATGAAAAAGTCAGGGAACTTACTGAGGAGTTCAAGCGTTCAGGAGGGCGCGTTTGGGCTCATCAGGAGGTTGTGGGGGCGCTCGCTGCTTCGAGCAACGACAAGTGTGCCTTTTGTGAGACCATCGTAAGTGAAGAAAGCAAGTACCTAGAGGTGGAGCATTTTTTTCACAAGGACGCCTATCCTGAAAAGGTGGTCGAGTGGGCTAATCTCCTACCCGCATGCCGGCGATGTAATGGGAGGAAGGGGGTGCATGACGTCGGTAAAGCGCCCATTATCAATCCATATGATAACGATCCGGTTAAACACTTGGGCTTCCGGTGTTATCGGTTCCGCGCGCTGACTGCCCTCGGCGATGAGACCATAGGCGTGCTTGACCTGAATAACTCGGATCGAGTGGTCTTCAAGCGATTCGAGGTTGGAGAAAGCATAGTGGAAGCGGTGACTGTGGCAGAGGACCGACTTACGCGATGGAAGGAATTGGGGACGACCCGAGCAAGGAACGCTGCGATTGCGTCAATCGAGGCATTATTAAAAGAATGTCAGCCGAAGGCGCAATACTCTGCGACTGCGGCGACAATTTTGCATGCGGATGACCGATTTAATGCGTTGATGGGTGCAGCAAAGTCCGATGGAATCTGGACGGATGAGCTAGAAAAGTTATATGAGTCGTCTTTGCCGCTTGTGCTCGAGATTTGCTGACAAAAAAACAGAATAAAAGGGGGCGAAACCGGGACGGAGAAAGTTAAATGTCCTCTTGCCCAGCGTCCGGTCGCTTCGGCCTTCTTCCGGGGTGGGGTGCGTAAAAAAAGGTGTCAGCGGTTCGAAAAGGGGACGGAGGCAATTAAGTGGCGTGCGAGATGCCGGAAAACCCGGGTCAGAGTGCACTTTCCTGACGCTCTGGTACCGAGTCCTCTGACAGTTTGAGTGAGGCGGTTGGCGGAAGCTGGGTGCTTTGGGCAGGGAGGTGTCCATGCCTCGGCAGCCACGGCTGGACATACCGGGTGTTCCGCAGCACGTCGTGCAGCGAGGGAATGACAGGCAGCCCTGTTTCTTCCGCGAGGAGGACTATCTCAGGTATCTGGGCGAGCTGACGGAGCTTGCTTTACGCCTGAAATGCGCAGTGCATGCGTATGTGCTCATGACCAACCATGTGCACCTGCTGCTGACGCCCTCGGGCGTGGGGCAGGTGAGCCGGCTGATGCAGGCGCTCGGGCGCCGATACGTGCGGTACGTGAACGACCGCTACCACCGCAGCGGAACCTTGTGGGAAGGCCGGTACAAACCCTGCCTTGTGGATCGCGACAGCTACCTGCTGCATGGCTATCGCTACATCGAGTTGAACCCGGTTCGCGCGCGCATGGTGGATGATCCAGCGGGCTACCGTTGGTCCAGTCATGGCGCCAACGCCTTGGGCCAGCACGACGCCTTGGTTACGCCGCATGCGAATTTCCTGGCGCTTGATCCCGACCCATGCAGACGACAGGCAACGTATCGGGAGCTGGTCCGCCAGGCGATCTCCGAGGATGACCTGATCGCCATACGCCTCCACCTGCAACGACAGCACGCCCTCGGTTCCGACCGTTTTCGCGCTGCCATCGAGGCGCAACTCGGGCGGCGCGCCGGGCCTGCCAGGATCGGTCGCCCGGCCAAGCGCCAGGCGGAAAGTGCACTCTGACCCTAGTTTCGCGCCGCCTCTGCGGCAATGAGGCGAGCGAACTCGCGCGCGCGGCGCGTTCGCATGCGAGGGCCCTCCAGGCCCGTTTCGATGCAAAGCGTGGCGTAGCCATGGACGATGGACCAGGCGGCCAGGACAAGATCCGCGGCCCGCTCGCCGGGAGCCATGGTTGCGATGATCTCCGCAAGGCTTTGGCGACAGGCCGCACCGGCCGCCCGTGCCGCGGGGAAGCGCGTCAGGTCGACCAGTTCGGAGGAAAACATCAGGCGAAACAGCGCCGGATGCTGCTGGGCAAAGCCGATGTAGGCGGCTGCCGCGTGCTCCAGGCTGGCGGGTGACGTCGGGTAGCCCTTGCCGTGGCGGATACGCGATTCGAGGGTGCGGAAGCCGTCGCCTGCCAGCTCGGCGAGCAACGCCTGCTTGTCCTGGAAATGGTTGTACGGGGCTTGACGGGACAGCTCCGCGCGTTCGGCAAGCTGGCGCAGCGACAGCCCCTGCGCGCCGCTCTCCTCGATCAGTGCGGCTGCGGCAGCGAGCAGCGCGTTGCGTGCGTCGCCATGGTGATAGCGATCGGACTTCTGCATGCAGGGAACCTCCGGGTTTGCGTGGCTCATATTGACAGCGTCAACATCGGTCGTCTATGTTGACGGCGTCAATATGGGTGCCGACGAAGCTCCACGCCTCGCAGGGAGCCTCACCAGGCAGGCCAGAACCATCGCCGCAAGGAGTCCGTCATGTCACGGTTGCAGTCGCAAAGCGTCCTCGAACGTCAGTGGGCCGGATATCCGGCCACCCATCGCACGCGCGCCAACCTGTGGATTCACATGGTCGCGGTGCCGACGTTCATCGGATCCACCGTGGCGCTGGTCGTGGCCCTCACCCACCTCGCCTGGGGCGCAGCCGCGCTCGCGATCGTGCTGGCGGCGGCGTCGGTCTGGATTCAGGGCCTCGGCCATCGACTCGAACGCGTTGCGGCGGAGCCTTTCACCGGACCGGTGAATGCAGCCTGCAGGCTGGTGCTCGAACAATGGATCACGTTTCCGCGATTCGTGCTTGGCGGCCGCTGGCTGGCTGCGCTGCGGCAATCTCGGCAAAGCTGAAAACCAAGCTGAAAACCCGGGTCAGAGTGCACTTTCCCGACGCTCCGGCATCGGATTGACTGGCCGCTCGGGCCCCGCGGATGGCGAAGACTGGGTGCCTTGGGGAATGCGGGGCCAAGTTCACTTATCGGCCAAGCGCGCGAACCTGGCCTTGTTCGGCTTGCCCTTCGACTTCGGCCTTGCGGGCCTACGCTCAGGGCGAACGGGGTAAACGGGGCGAACGGGACGGAGGCGGGCACCATGCCGGGGCGCTGCGCGCAAACGGGTACGGAGGGCATTGCTCACGCGATTTGGCTGGCCCTGGTTGCCGCTGGTGTCCCGCCGCGAGGGGCGGGTGGCATCGGCGGCGCGGGACGGTGCAGGTTGGTGCGGGCCGGGCTTTCAGGGGCGCTGGGCCCGGCCCGTCCCGCTTTGCCCCGTTTTACCGATTCACTGCTCCACCAGCTCGACTCGGCGGTTTTTCGCTTTGCCGGCGTCATCGCGGTTGCTGGCCACCGGTGCGTAGGAGGCCAGTCCCTTGGCGGCCATCTGTTGTGGCGCGATGCCGTATCGCGTGCTCAATGCCTCGGCCACGGCGGCCGCTCGTTGCTGGGAAAGCGTCGTGTTGTGCGCGAGGCTGCCGCTATTGTCGGTGTGTCCCACGATGTAAACCTTCAGCGCGGGCTGCGCCTTGAGCAGGCGCGCCATTTGCTCCAGGGTGGCATCCGAGGCTTGTTCCAGCACCGCGCTGTCGCTGGCGAAGTGGATGCCGTACAACGCGATATGGCCCGACTGCGCGAGCCCGTCGCTCATGGCCTTGGCGTCAACGGTGACTTGATCGGTGGCCATGGGCTTGGCCTCGACCACTTGCAACAGCACGCCAACCGGCTGGTTGTCGTGGTGACTGACCAGCACGGCGACGTCCACGGCGCCAGCGGGGCGATCCAAGTGCGCCGTGAGTACCCGGGTATCGCCGTCGATGGCGTAGAGGGTACGCATCATGGCGTTGCGTGCCTTCATCGGGTCGAGCAGCGGGCGGATCATGGCGTCGGAGAAATCCGCCGCGTTCCCGCAGCTGGTGGCCGCGCATGAAAAGCGCGTGTTGAATCCCGCGGCGCCAAGCGCCTGAGCGAAGTTGCTGAACACTTCCAGCGTCGATTTGTCCGAGGGCGCCTCGTAGGCGATGCGGGTGATCTTGCCTTGCAGCGATTCGCTGCGGGCGAACCGGTCCGGCGCGCTGCTTTTGAAGGGGCCGAGCGGGAACACCGCCTCGTCGAAGGCAACCTGTTGGTAGCCGATGATCCGCGAGCCTGCAAAGCGCGAGACGATCGGATGATCGTGGCTGCCCGGCAGGTCATCCGGCGCCGACGAGGTGGCAAGAACAAGCGTGGGTGCGAGGCACAGGCCCAGCAAGAGAGAACGGATGCGATTGAGCAAGACGACTCCTGTCGCCGGCGACCGCCCGGCCGGCCGCCGATACGTAAGCCCATCAGGATGATGAGGCGCTGCGGGAACTGCCGGGGCGTCGGAGTATGCCATGGCAGGGCGGGAGGCCCGGGGCAGCCGCGCTTTCCGGTGCGATGGCCTCGGGTTGGCAGGCCGCCCGGGCGCGGTGGATAGGCGGCGAAAACGAAAACAGGATCAGGCTCACCTCCCGGCCAAACGCGTGAGCCTGGCGCCGTTCGGCTTGCCCTTCGACTTTGGTCCTGTGGGCCTACGCTCAGGGCGAACGGGGTACTGAGCTTTGTCGCTGCCTGTCGCGTGGGTAGCCGGGTGCGGAGTGGGGCAAGCGGGTGGCGGATGCGTGGGAGGCTTTCATCGCATGCCGTTGCCTCAGCCCTCGATACCGGCAACCTGGGGCAGGGTAACTGTGCCCCAGGTTTCGATCCGGCCACCTCAACCCCGGTTTCAGGCCGCAGCCCGCAGCGGACTGTCAAACGCCTCCATCTCCACTTCTTGCACCGGCTCGCCAATGTCGTCGTCGGCGTCAGCCACAAGCGGCGCAGGTGTCGTTTCCGCGAGGGTGAAGAAGCCGACTTCGTCCAGCAGCGCCGTGGCGCTCGCTCTCATGGCGTGGCTTGCCTTGGCGGCCTGTTCGCCGAGGGCGGCGTTCTTCCGGGTCATCGCGTCCATGTCGATCACGGCCTGGTTCACCGCGGCGATCTCGCCGGCCTGCGTGCGGCCGGCCACCAGCATGGCGGCCATGGCCTCGGCCAGCCGGTTGACGCTGCTGTCGATGTTTTCGATCACCTCGCCGGCCTTGGATACACGGCCCAGGCCGTCGCGCACGGCGTCGTCGCTTGCCCTGACCAGTCCACGGATGTCCTTTGCCGCCGCCCCGCATCGCTGGGCCAGTTGGCGAACCTCGGTGGCCACGACGCTGAACCCTCGGCCGTGTTCGCCGGCGCGGGCAGCCTCAATGGCGGCATTGAGCGAAAGCAGTTGCGTCTGGAAGGCTATCTGGTCGATCAGGTCCAGCATGTCGCCCATGCGGCGGCTTGTCTGATCGATGGCCTCCATCGCGTTGACGGCGTCGCCGACGGCAAGGCGGCCGTGCTCGGATTGCCCGCGTGCGTCGGCGGCAGCACGTTCGGCGTCGCTGCCAAGGTGCGCGCTTTCGGAGAGGGTTGCCGCGATGCTGGCCATGGCGCCGGACGTGCGCGCCAGCTGCATGGCCTGTAGCTCCGTGTGCCGGCCGAGCGCGTCGTTGCCGTCGGCGATGGCGGCAGCGTGGATGTCGAGCGTGCGCGCCCATTCGCGTACCTGGCCGACGACTACGGTCAGCTGGCGATCCATGCCGTCGAGGCTGCGGAGCAGGCGGCCGATCTCGTCATCGTGCCCGGGTTTGATCGGCTCGCCCAGCAAACCGTTCGTGATGCGCGTGGTCACCCGCTCGGCGTCGGCCAGCCGGCCGGTGAGGGACCGGATGATGCGCAAGTCCATCCACAGCGTCAGCCCCAAGGCGAGAACCACCAGGAGAAGCAGGGCATAGAGCCCGCGCCGGTTCGCGGCGTGCTGAAGGGAGACCTGCGTATTGCCATCGGCGAGCGCCAGGGCAAACAGGTTTGAAAAATCGCTCTTGAGCGGGCCAAAGGCGTACTCCACGTCGTTGGAGAGCTTGAGCCTCGCCAGGTCGAACTGTTCGGACTTGAGCAGGTCGACCACCTCGTCGATGGATGAATCCGCCGCAGCGCGATGCGTTTCCGTCAGCGTCAAGAGTTGCTTTTGCGCGGCACCCAGCCCGCTCTCCCGCAGCGGCTGCCAGCGCTTGTTTACATCAAGGCGGCGGGCCTTGATCTGGATTTCGGCGTCGTCAAGCGACGAGGGCAACTCGGTGAGCGCGGCATGCGTCACCGCTTGCAGCATGCCGTTGTAGTCGTTCTGGATCAGTCCCACGTCGGCCACCGGTACGAGCGTATCGGACACCACCTGCTGCAATCGCGCGTCGGCCTTGGCGAGCAGCAGGGCAGACCCTGCGCACACCAGCAACAACAGTGCGACGGTGCCGACCAGCCGTGCGGCCAGGCGTGCGCCGAACGAGGAAAGGGAGGGAAGGGCGAAGCGAAGACGAAGAAACATGGGCATACCCAAAGCTGGCGAAGTCACTATCCAAGAGTCGTGATCTCGGCTGCGTCAGCTGATTTCCGGGGCTTTTGCATCTCAGCACGTTGGGCAATGGGGATCGCATCAACCCACTGAAGCCGCATCGACAGATCAATGCTGCCGTGACGCAAGAAGCATGCCCGGCCTGCAAGACAGTGCCGTTAAAAACAGTGGAAGAATCGGTGTCAGTGGCCATGCCCGATGTCGCAGGATGGCCTGGATGATGGGGCGATGATGCCGTGGGCACGAGCCGGCAACCTCGCCTTGGTCGTCCTGGCATGGCGCCAAGCGCTGCGGTTGCAGGCCGCACGCCTGTGGAAGATCTGATCCATCGGTATCGACGAACCACGGCGGGCGAAATCGACACGTCGGGGCTTGAGGCGCCAAGCGGACTGTCTGCTTGCCGGCGACCTACTTTGCGCCGACGCGCGTGCGCACGGCCTGCATGTCGCGCACCGGGCGCACTTCAATGCTGCCGAAACGCGCCCACGGAAACTGGCGGGCAATGGCGATGGCCGCGTCCATCGAATCGGCCTCGATCAGGTTGAACCCGGCCAGGAACTCGCGCGTTTCGGCGAACGGACCGTCGGTGATGCGGCTGGCGCCGTCGCGTACGCGCAGGGTCTTGGCGGTGTCGGGGTTTTCCAGTTGCTGCGAGCCGAGCAGGCAGCCGCCTTGCTGGAGCGCGTCGGCTTTCTCCAGGCAGCCGCGCATCAGCTGGTCGTACTCGGCCTGCGGAAGCTCGGCCAGCAGGTCCGGGTCGATGTGGATCAGGGTGAGGTACTGCATCGCGGGCTCCGCAGCGCGTCGGGCTGCCGATCATGCCTGCTGCCGGCGATCGGCTCAAACCGGCGAAAAAAAATTTTTCGAGGCATGTCGATCCGGGGCATGTCCGTTCGTCGTTCTTCTTGCAAGCGGCCGGATCGCGCCGCGAAACAGGAGATGGGCATGAAAGTGATGGTGATGGTGAAAGCCACCGAGTCGTCCGAGGCCGGCGCGATGCCGAGCCAGGCGCTGCTTGAGGCGATGGGCGCGTTCAACGAGGAACTGGTCAACGCCGGCGTGATGCTGGCGGGCGA
>Ga0222427_101000_pt1 | contig 18544 bp, 16 predicted proteins | sample 2B20Ametagenome_FD_182890 | JGI IMG/M metagenome (GOLD analysis project Ga0222427, IMG submission 182890) | Enriched microbial communities from leaf-cutter ant dump, University of Wisconsin, Madison, United States - 2B20A (version 2) | ecosystem: Environmental > Terrestrial > Nest > Insects nest...
ATGTTGTGATAGCGCAGTTTCTCGATGTTGTACTCTTCGCGGCCGATACCGCAGCCCAGCGCGGTGATCAGGGTGCCGACTTCCTGCGAGGAGATCATCTTGTCGAAGCGGGCTTTCTCGACGTTGAGGATCTTGCCCTTCAACGGCAGGATCGCCTGGGTCTTGCGGTTACGACCTTGCTTGGCCGAGCCACCTGCGGAGTCACCCTCCACCAGGTAGAGTTCGGAGAGGGCAGGGTCCTTCTCCTGGCAGTCGGCCAGTTTGCCCGGCAGGCCGGCGATATCCAGCGCACCTTTGCGGCGGGTCATTTCCCGAGCTTTACGTGCTGCTTCACGGGCGCGCGCTGCGTCGATCATCTTGCCGACGACGGCCTTGGCTTCGTTCGGGTTCTCCAGCAGGAAGTCGGAGAAGTACTTGCCCATTTCCTGTTCGACTGCAGTTTTCACCTCGGACGAAACCAGCTTGTCCTTGGTCTGCGAGCTGAACTTCGGATCCGGTACCTTGACCGAGATGATCGCGGTCAGACCTTCACGGGCATCGTCACCGGTGGTCGCGACCTTGTTCTTCTTGGCCAGACCTTCCTGCTCGATGTAGGCGTTCAGGTTACGGGTCAGCGCGGAACGGAAGCCCACCAGGTGGGTACCGCCATCACGCTGAGGAATGTTGTTGGTGAAGCACAGCAGGTTTTCGTTGAAGCTGTCGTTCCACTGCAGGGCGATCTCGACGCCCACGCCATCGTCACGCTGGACGTTGAAGTGGAAGACCTGGTTCACCGCCGTCTTGTTGGTGTTCAGGTACTCGACGAACGCACGCAGGCCACCTTCGTAGCGGAAGAACTCTTCCTTCGCGGTGCGCTCGTCCTTCAGCATGATGCCGACGCCAGAGTTCAGGAAGGACAGTTCACGAATCCGCTTGGCCAGGATGTCCCAGCTGAAGTGGATGTTCTTGAAGGTTTCTGCCGAAGGCTTGAAGTGGATCTGTGTACCGGTGGTTTCGCTTTCACCAACGATCTTCATCGGCGCTTGCGGAACACCGTGAACATAGACCTGCTCCCAGATCTTGCCGCTACGGCGAACGGTCAGGGTCAGCTCTTCAGAAAGGGCGTTAACAACCGAAACACCTACACCGTGCAGACCGCCGGATACCTTGTAGGAGTTATCGTCGAACTTTCCGCCAGCGTGGAGGACGGTCATGATGACCTCGGCGGCGGAAACCCCTTCCTCTTTATGCACATCGACCGGAATGCCGCGACCGTTGTCGCGCACGGTGATGGATTCGTCTGGGTGAATGATTACGGTGATGTCGTCGCAGTGGCCGGCGAGGGCTTCGTCGATCGAGTTGTCGACCACCTCGAACACCATGTGGTGCAGGCCGCTGCCATCATCGGTGTCGCCGATATACATACCGGGACGTTTGCGTACGGCATCAAGCCCTTTCAGCACCTTGATGCTGGAGGAGTCGTACGTTTGATTTTCGCTCATGCCTTCACTCCCGATGGTCGTGGGTCTGGGTGATACGGCCCTGTTCCACGTGGAACAAAGCAACCGGCGTATCCGTCTGCCAGCCTTCCCTCAGTAATTCGTGGTCTACACAGGTGATAAATACCTGGCAGCGTAAGTCTTCCAGCAAGCGGCACAGTGCACGACGGTGTTGCTCATCCAGTTCGGACGGCAGGTCATCTACCAGGTAAATACACTGACCGCGGCGCGCCTGGCTGACCAGGTGTCCTTGGGCGATACGCAGCGCGCAGACCACCAGCTTCTGCTGACCGCGGGACAGGACATCCGCGGCATTGTTGGCGCCCAGTCGGAGGCGCAAATCTGCGCGTTGCGGACCAGCCTGGGTATGTCCCATCTGCTGGTCACGTTGAAGAGAGGCCGCGAGCACATCGTTCAGCTCCCGGTCCTTATCCCACCCTCGGTAGTAACTGAGGGTCAGGCCTTCGAGATCCAGAAGTTCACCAAGGATCTGTTCGAAGACAGGCTTCAACGCTTTGATGTAATTACGGCGATATTCGTCGATTTCAGCACTGGCCAGAGACAATTCACGGTCCCAGGCCGCTTGCGAAACGGCGTCAAGTGTACCATGCCGCAGCCATGAGTTTCGCTGCCGCAGCGCCTTCTGCAATCGCTGCCAGGTCCCCATGAAGCGAGGTTCCACGTGGAACACACCCCAATCGAGAAACTGCCGGCGGATCTTCGGCGCGCCTTCCAGCAAGCGAAAACTGTCCGGGTTGATCAGCTGCAGCGGCAGGATTTCTGCCAGTTGCGCGGTACCGCGGGCGTTCTGCCCATCGATACGAATAGTGAAATCTCCCTGGCGTTCCCGGGATACACCGAGATTGCTCGAGGCGCCATCGCCCAGCGCTACCTGGCCGAACACGGTGCAGACGGCTTCTTCGTACTGAATGACCGGGTTCAGGCGAGTGCTACGGAACGAGCGCGCCAGCCCCAACAGATGAATGGCTTCCAGCACGCTGGTTTTGCCACTGCCGTTGGCACCGTAGAGGATGTTGATACGCGGGGAGGGGGAGAAGGTCACCGGGTGCAGGTTACGCACCGCGGTGACAGAGACACGACTGAGGGACATCTGGAATTGTCTGGAAAGATTACAGACGCATCGGCATGACAACGTAGGAGGAGTCGTCGTTGTCCGCTTCCTGCAGCAGGGCGCTGCTGTTGGAATCAGACAGGATCAGACGAACCTGCTCGGTGGTCATGACGCCCAGCACGTCCAGCAGATAGCTGACGTTGAAGCCGATTTCCAGCGATGCACCGTTGTAGTCGACGCTGATTTCTTCTTCTGCCTCTTCCTGCTCCGGGTTGTTCGCCTGGATCTTCAATTGGCCAGCCGCCAGTTGCAGACGAATACCACGGTACTTCTCGTTGGACAGAATCGCAGTACGGCTGAAAGCTTCGCGCAGGGCCTGGCGATCACCCAACACCAGCTTGTCACCGCCTTTCGGCAGAACGCGCTCGTAGTCAGGGAACTTGCCGTCCACCAGTTTCGAGGTGAAGGTGAATTCGCCGGTCGTCGCGCGGATATGGTGCTGACCCAGGACGATGCTGACAGTGCCATCCGGCTCGGTGAGCAGACGTGCCAGCTCCAGAATACCTTTGCGCGGCACGATGACCTGGTGACGATCGGCCTGGCCGATGTCGGCGCTCATCGAGCACATCGCCAGACGGTGACCGTCGGTAGCAACGGCGCGCAGGGTGCCTGTGGATACTTCCAGCAACATGCCGTTCAGGTAGTAGCGCACATCCTGCTGGGCCATGGCGAAGCTGGTGCGTTCGATCAGACGACGCAGGCGGCTTTGCTCCAGGGTGCAGGTCAGCGAACCAGGGCCTTCTTCCACGGTTGGGAAATCGTTGGCTGGCAGGGTCGACAGGGTGAAGCGGCTGCGACCAGCCTTGACCAGCAGTTTCTGCTCGTCGACCTTGATGTCGATCAGTGCGTCGTTCGGCAGGCTTTTGCAAATGTCCATCAGCTTGCGCGCCGGAACAGTGATCTCGCCCGGTTCAGCCGGTTCTTCCAGTTGGACGCGGCCAACCAGTTCCACTTCCAGATCGGTACCGGTCAGCGACAGCTGCTGCCCCTGGACTACCAGAAGTACGTTGGACAGTACCGGCAAGGTCTGGCGGCGCTCGACGACGCCTGCGACCAGTTGCAGGGGTTTCAACAGGGCTTCGCGTTGAATGGTGAAATGCATGGTCTAGTCCCTTGCCTTGAAAAGCTGCGCTGACATCAGGTCGTCAGGGTCCGCAGCAGGTTCTTGTAATCCTCGCGGATATCCGCGTCGGATTCCTTGAGTTCATTGATCTTGCGGCAGGCGTGCAACACGGTGGTGTGATCGCGGCCGCCGAATACGTCGCCGATCTCCGGCAGACTGTGGTTGGTCAGCTCCTTGGACAGTGCCATGGCCACCTGACGCGGCCGGGCCACCGAACGCGAACGACGCTTGGAGAGCAGATCGGAAATCTTGATCTTGTAGTACTCGGCGACGGTACGCTGGATGTTATCCACACTGACCAGTTTGTCCTGCAGCGCCAGCAGGTCCTTCAGCGATTCGCGAATCAGCTCGATGGTGATATCGCGGCCCATGAAGTGCGAGTGTGCGATGACCCGCTTGAGCGCGCCTTCGAGTTCGCGAACGTTGGAGCGGATGCGCTGGGCGATGAAGAACGCCGCGTCATGCGGCAGCTCGACTTTGGCCTGGTCGGCCTTCTTCATCAGGATCGCTACGCGGGTTTCCAGTTCCGGCGGCTCGACTGCGACGGTCAGGCCCCAGCCGAAGCGGGACTTCAGGCGTTCTTCCAGGCCTTCGATTTCCTTCGGATAACGGTCGCTGGTGAGAATCACCTGCTGGCCGCCTTCGAGCAGGGCGTTGAAGGTGTGGAAAAACTCTTCCTGGGAACGCTCCTTGCGGGCGAAGAACTGGATGTCGTCGATCAGCAGCGCATCGACCGAGCGGTAGAAGCGCTTGAATTCGTTGATCGCATTCAGCTGCAGCGCCTTGACCATGTCCGCGACGAAACGCTCGGAGTGCAGGTAGACAACCTTGGCATTCGGGTTCTTCTTGAGCAGGTGGTTACCCACAGCGTGCATCAAGTGAGTCTTACCCAGGCCTACGCCACCATAAAGGAAGAGCGGGTTGTAACCATGCTTGGGATTGTCGGCAACCTGCCAGGCAGCGGCGCGGGCCAGTTGGTTGGACTTGCCCTCGACGAAGTTCTCGAAGGTGAACGTGCGGTTCAGGTAGCTGGTGTGCTTGAGCGCACCTTCCACCTGCACGGTACGTTGCTCGGAACGGCCATTCGCGGAAGCAGGTGCACTGGCCGGCGCTTCACCGCCCATGGCATCGAAGCTTTCCCGAGAGGGTGCTTCTTCTACTACAGGATCGACAGCGACCGGCTTCTGGTGGACCGGCTCGCTGACCGCAGGTGGCGGAGCCTGTACGGCCTGTGCAGCGGCAGCCTGTGCCTGGGACGCCGCCACGGCAGCAGCCAGCGGCGCATTGGGCGCAGCACGAGGTGCCGAGCTACGACGGCTGCCTATTAATAAGGAAAGCGCCGGCACGGACCCGTTGCCGTGTTCGCCGAGCAGTTCGAGCAAGCGGCCCAGGTACTTTTCATTGACCCAGTCGAGCACGAAGCGGTTGGGCGCGTAGACGCGCAACTCGTCGCCTTCGGCTTCGACTTGTAGCGGACGGATCCAGGTATTGAATTGCTGGGTAGGCAGCTCTTCGCGCAGAAGCTCCACGCACTGCTGCCAAAGTTCCACTGACACGGATATCCCCTGAGTTTGAAAGCCGGTGAGGGCCGGTGAGGCAAAAACAAGCCGCCATTGTACCGGGCACCCGCACACTTATCCACACGCGGGAGACGCTAGAGACACGATAAATCAGTCATTTACTGACCAAAATACAACGCTACCCGTGTGAATAAGCTCTGTGGATAACCGCCCATGAGCTCTATGCACAACCCAGGGTTCAACCCTGTGGAAAACTCACCTGTTGATAACTGTCTATTTTATCCACCGCTTTTCCGCCTGCCCGGCACAAGCAAAGCACCGTTTCCCGACAGGGTTATGAATCTCTGTACAGTACGTGAAATAAGGCCTACAGGATGTTATCCACAGAAATCGTCGAGCTAAGATTCATAAGTTCTTCAGAAAAGCTTTAAATACCTTTCCTCTTTTTTTCTATGTTTAACCGCGATGACCCTGGTGAACCTGCCCGGTACGAAGCTCGCGCCGGTTTTTCCCTCTATAAGGAAAAGCTGGTTGGAAATTGACCTATGGACTTGCTTTCTCTAGAATCGCCGGTCTCTTAAAACGGGGGCCATTCCGGCCCGTTGTCACGAACCAGGTAACACGCCATGAAACGTACTTTCCAACCAAGCACCATCAAGCGCGCTCGCACTCACGGTTTCCGTGCTCGTATGGCCACCAAGAACGGCCGTGCCGTACTGTCCCGCCGTCGTGCCAAAGGCCGTAAGCGCCTGGCAGTTTGATTTTTCGGCATAGGTGGTGAGTCAGGACTTCAGTCGGGATAAACGTCTACTGACACCCCGACACTTCAAAGCGGTCTTTGACTCTCCATCAGGCAAGGTGCCCGGCAAGAGTCTCTTGCTCCTTGCCCGCGAGAACGGACTCGATCACCCCCGGCTGGGCCTGGTGATCGGCAAGAAAGCCGTGAAGCTTTCCGTTCAGCGCAATCGCTTGAAGCGTTTGATGCGCGATTCGTTCCGTCGCCACCAGGAAATCCTGGCCGGCTGGGACATTGTCATCGTCGCGCGCAAAGGCCTTGGCGATATAGAAAACCCGGAATTGCACCAGCATTTTGGCAAGATCTGGAAGCGCCTCGCTCGTAGTCGGCCCTCTCCAGAGGTCAAGACCGAATCCGTAGGGGTGGACCGTCCAGATGCGTAAACTGGCCCTCGTTCCGATCCAGTTTTACCGTTATGCCATCAGCCCGTTGATGGCCAGTCATTGCCGTTTCTACCCAAGTTGCTCCTGCTATGCGTACGAAGCCATCGAAACACATGGTCTCTTGCGTGGCGGGTGGCTGACCGTTCGTCGGCTGGGTCGTTGTCATCCCTGGAATGCAGGCGGTTTTGATCCGGTTCCGCCCGTTCCTTCTTCCCGTACTTCTTCGATAGCCGAGTAATCATGGATATTAAACGCACGATCCTGATCGCCGCCCTGGCAATCGTGTCCTATGTCATGGTCCTCAAGTGGAACCAGGACTACGGCCAGGCTGCCTTGCCGAATCAGAATGCTGCCTCCAGCACCATCGCGTCGTCCGTACCGGGCAGCCCGACTGCCGGCACCGCCAACGCCGATGTACCTAGCCTCAATGGCCAGCCCACTCCGGCCGAGCAGGCCCCGGTTGCTGTCAGCAAGGATCTGATCCGGGTCAAGACCGACGTCCTCGATCTGGCTATCGACCCAACCGGTGGTGACATCGTCCAGTTGACCCTGCCGAAGTACCCGCGTCGTCAGGACCATCCGGAAATTCCGTTCCAGCTGTTCGACAACGGTAGCGAGCGCGTTTACCTGGCCCAGAGCGGCCTGATCGGCGCAAACGGCATCGACCGTGCCAGCGGTCGTCCGCTGTATGCCGCCGAGCAGAAAAGTTATCAACTGGCCGACGGTCAGGAGCAACTGGTCGTCGACCTGAAGTTCAGCGATGCCGGCGTCAACTACATCAAGCGCTTCACTCTGAAGCGCGGTGAGTACGACCTGGCTGTCAGCTACCTGATCGACAACCAGAGCGGCCAGCCATGGTCGGGCGCCATGTATGGCCAGCTGAAGCGTGACGCCAGTTCCGATCCTTCTTCGTCGACTGCCACCGGTACCGCCACCTACCTGGGTGCTGCCCTGTGGACAAGTTCCGAGCCCTACAAGAAAGTGTCCATGAAGGACATGGACAAGGGGCAACTGAGCGAAAACGTCACCGGCGGCTGGGTTGCCTGGCTGCAGCACTACTTCGTGACCGCCTGGATTCCTGAAAAATCGGGTAACAACCAGGTCACGACCCTCAAGGACTCCCAGGGTAACTACGTCATTCGCTACATTGGCCCGGCTACCAGCGTCGCTGCCGGCACCCAAGGCGAAATCAGCAGCACCCTGTACGCCGGTCCGAAGATCCAGAGCCACCTGAAAGAGTTGTCCCCAGGCCTGGAACTGACTGTCGACTACGGCTTCCTGTGGTTCATCGCCCAGCCGATCTTCTGGCTGCTGCAACATATCCACAGCCTGCTGGGCAACTGGGGCTGGTCGATCATCGTCCTGACCATGCTGATCAAGGGCCTGTTCTTCCCGCTGTCCGCCGCCAGCTACCGTTCGATGGCGCGCATGCGTGCCGTGGCCCCGCGTCTGGCCCAGCTGAAAGAGCAGTTCGGTGACGATCGCCAGAAGATGTCCCAGGCGATGATGGAGCTGTACAAGAAAGAGAAGATCAATCCGCTGGGTGGCTGCCTGCCGATCCTGGTGCAGATGCCGGTCTTCCTGTCGCTGTACTGGGTGCTCCTGGAAAGCGTCGAGATGCGTCAGGCGCCGTGGATGTTCTGGATCACCGACCTGTCGATCAAGGATCCGTTCTTCATCCTGCCGATCATCATGGGCGCGACCATGTTCATCCAACAGCAGCTGAACCCGACGCCGCCGGATCCGATGCAGGCCAAGGTGATGAAAATGATGCCGATCATCTTCACCTTCTTCTTCCTGTGGTTCCCGGCTGGTCTGGTGCTGTACTGGGTTGTGAACAACTGCCTGTCGATCGCACAGCAGTGGTACATCACCCGCAGCATCGAGAACGCGACCAAGAAGGCCGCAGCCTGACGGATTAGCCAGCTAATCTGTGGATAAACGCCCCACTTGTGGGGCGTTTTGCTATCTGACGTTTTTGTTCCGAGGCCATCTACATGAATTCCCGCCGCGAAACCATCACCGCCATCGCTACCGCCCAGGGCCGTGGCGGGGTGGGCATTGTGCGTATCTCCGGGCCATTGGCGGGTCAGGCCGGCCAGGCCATCACCGGCCGCAACCTGACTCCGCGCCACGCCCACTACGGCCCGTTCCGCAGTGACGACGGCCTGGTCCTCGATGAAGGCATTGCGCTGTTCTTCCCCGGGCCGAATTCGTTCACAGGCGAAGACGTGCTGGAGCTGCAGGGCCATGGCGGACCAGTGGTGCTGGATATGCTCCTGCAGCGCTGTGTACAACTCGGCTGCCGCCTGGCGCGTCCGGGCGAGTTCAGCGAGCGCGCCTTCCTCAACGACAAGCTCGACCTGGCCCAGGCCGAAGCTATCGCCGACCTGATCGAAGCCAGTTCTGCACAGGCCGCACGCAATGCCCTGCGCTCGTTGCAAGGTGAGTTTTCCCGTCGTGTGGATAACTTGACCGAGCGCCTGATCAGCCTGCGCATCTACGTGGAGGCGGCAATCGACTTCCCGGAAGAAGAAATCGATTTTCTTGCCGACGGTCATGTCCTGGGCATGCTCGACCAGGTTCGCGACGACCTGGCTTCTGTAATGCGTGAAGCCGGGCAGGGCGCCTTGTTGCGCGACGGCATGACGGTGGTCATCGCCGGACGACCGAATGCCGGCAAGTCCAGCCTGCTGAACATGCTTGCCGGCCGTGAGGCCGCGATCGTCACCGACATCGCCGGCACCACCCGGGACATCCTTCGCGAACATATCCACATCGACGGCATGCCGCTGCACGTTGTGGATACCGCTGGTCTGCGCGACACCGAGGACCATGTGGAAAAGATCGGCGTGGAACGCGCCCTGAAGGCCATCGGGGAGGCGGACCGGGTGTTGCTGGTGGTCGACGCCACGGCACCGGAAGCCAGCGATCCTTTCGCTCTGTGGCCGGAATTCCTCGATCAGCGGCCACGGCCGGACAAAGTCACCCTGATCCGTAACAAGGCCGACCTTACCGGCGAATCCATCGGTATCGAGGAAAGCGAGGATGGCCACGTCACCATCACCCTCAGTGCCAGGGCGCCGGACATGGGTCTGGAGCTGCTGCGCAATCACCTGAAGGCTTGCATGGGTTATGAACAGACGGCGGAAAGCGGCTTCAGCGCTCGTCGACGCCATCTGGATGCCCTGCGCCAGGCCAGCGCCAGCCTGGAGCATGGTCGTGAACAACTCACCCTGGCCGGTGCCGGGGAACTGTTAGCCGAGGATCTGCGCCAGGCGCAGCAAGCGCTGGGCGAAATTACCGGTGCCTTCAGCTCCGACGACCTGCTGGGTCGTATCTTCTCCAGCTTCTGCATCGGCAAGTAAGCGTTCTTATCCACAAGCGGGCCTTATCTGATCGGTCCGCTTGTCGAGCCAGCATCCCTTCTCCTTTCTCCACAGACGAAAACACCGGCACTGCTCCGGAGGCTTTCGCCTGTCCGCTCGTCCACAACGGCGAAATAAGCCCTGTGGAAAACCTGCCCTTAGCTCCGTTGATAACTAGGCTTCTGACCTGAAGATAATTTCGCCTGTGGGTAAAGAAGTATTTAATCCACAGGTTCAAGGCGCTTATCCATAGCCCTCATGACCACTGAAGCACAGGGTTATGAATCTCTGTACATCACGTAAAACAAGGGCTGTATAACTTTATCCACAGATAGGTCGGGCACTAAGAATAAACATAAAAACAAAGCTTTTATAAATCTTCCTTTCGTTATTTCTATTGCCGGCCATTCATCCACAGGCTGGTTAAATTTTGTGCAAAAGGTTCCTTTAGGAGGGGGGAAGTCCCTATACTTGGCAGCTATCCCTTTTACATTCCCGAAACAGGCACGAGGTGCGTGGTGGATTTCCCTTCCCGTTTTGAAGTGATCGTCATCGGCGGCGGCCATGCCGGTACCGAGGCTGCGCTTGCATCAGCACGCATGGGCGTGAAAACCCTGCTGCTGACCCATAACGTGGAAACCCTCGGGCACATGAGCTGCAACCCGGCCATTGGTGGCATCGGCAAGAGCCATCTGGTCAAGGAGATCGATGCGCTCGGCGGTGCCATGGCACTGGCTACCGACAAGAGCGGCATCCAGTTCCGTGTGCTGAACAACCGCAAGGGCCCGGCAGTGCGGGCGACCCGTGCCCAGGCTGACCGCGCCATCTATAAGGCGGTGGTCCGCGAGATCCTGGAAAACCAGCCGAACCTGTGGATATTCCAGCAGTCCTGCGATGACCTGATCGTCGAGCAGGACCAGGTACGCGGTGTGGTGACCCAGATGGGCCTGCGCTTCTTCGCCGATTCCGTGGTGCTGACCACCGGCACCTTCCTCGCCGGACTTATCCACATCGGTTTGCAGAACTATTCCGGTGGTCGCGCCGGCGATCCGCCCGCGATCGCCCTGGCTCACCGCCTGCGTGAGCTGCCGCTACGGGTCGGTCGCCTGAAAACCGGGACCCCGCCACGTATCGACGGGCGTTCGGTAGATTTTTCGGTGATGTCCGAACAGCCAGGCGACACACCGATCCCGGTGATGTCGTTCATGGGCTCGAAGGAGATGCATCCGCGTCAGGTCAGTTGCTGGATTACCCACACCAACGCGCGGACCCACGAGATCATTGCCTCCAACCTCGACCGTTCGCCGATGTATTCCGGCGTGATCGAGGGCATCGGCCCGCGCTACTGCCCGTCGATCGAGGACAAGATCCACCGCTTCGCCGACAAGGAAAGCCATCAGGTGTTCATCGAGCCGGAAGGTTTGAACACCCATGAGCTGTACCCGAACGGGATATCCACATCCCTGCCATTCGATGTGCAGTTGCAGATCGTCCGTTCGATCCGCGGTATGGAAAACGCCCACATCGTTCGCCCGGGCTACGCCATCGAGTACGACTATTTCGATCCGCGCGATCTGAAATACAGCCTGGAAACCAAGGTCATCGGTGGTCTGTTCTTCGCTGGCCAGATCAACGGCACCACTGGCTACGAAGAAGCCGGTGCGCAGGGGCTGCTCGCCGGAACCAACGCCGCACTGCGTGCTCAGGGCCGGGAAAGCTGGTGCCCGCGCCGTGACGAGGCCTACATCGGCGTACTGGTCGACGACCTGATCACCCTCGGCACCCAGGAGCCGTACCGCATGTTCACTTCGCGCGCCGAATACCGGCTGATCCTGCGCGAGGACAACGCCGACCTGCGCCTGACCGAAAAAGGTCGCGAACTGGGTCTGGTCGATGACCAGCGTTGGGCAGCCTTCTGCGCCAAGCGCGAAGGCATCGAGCGTGAAGAACAACGGCTGAAATCCACCTGGGTGCGCCCGGACACCGAGCAGGGCAAGGCCATTGTCGAGCGCTTCGGCACTCCGTTGAGCCATGAATACAACCTGCTCAACCTGCTCAGCCGGCCGGAAATCGACTATGCCGGCCTGGTTGAAGCCACTGGCGGCAGCGATGCCAGCGAGCAGGTCGCCGAACAGGTCGAGATCAAGACCAAATACGCCGGTTACATCGACCGGCAACAGGAAGAAATCGCTCGCCTGCGCGCCAGCGAAGATACCCGCCTGCCAGACGACATCGAGTACAGCTCGATTTCCGGTCTGTCCAAGGAAATCCAGGGCAAGCTCGGTCAGACCCGGCCGGAGACCCTGGGCCAGGCGTCGCGTATTCCCGGTGTGACCCCGGCGGCGATCTCCCTGTTGCTGATTCATCTGAAGAAACGCGGCGCTGGCCGCGGTCTGGAGCAAAGCGCTTGAGTTCTATGGTCACCGCAAAACATGCAGAAGAGTTGTCCACAGGTGCGCGCCAGCTCGGTCTCGAACTGAGCGCTGCCCAGCAGGAGCAACTGCTTGCCTACCTGGCCCTGCTGATCAAATGGAACAAGGCCTACAATCTCACCGCCGTGCGTGATCCGGACGAGATGGTGTCCCGTCATCTGCTGGATAGCCTGAGCGTCATGTCGTTTATCCACAGCCCGCGCTGGCTGGATGTTGGCAGCGGCGGTGGCATGCCCGGGATTCCATTGTCTATCCTGCATCCGGACAAGCAGGTGACGGTGCTCGACAGCAACGGCAAGAAAACCCGTTTTCTGACCCAGGTGAAACTGGAGCTGAAACTGGACAACCTCACGGTTATCCACAAGCGGGTAGAAGAGTTCCAGCCAGCGCAGCCGTTTACCGGGATCATTTCCCGTGCCTTCAGCAGCATGGAAAACTTTACTAACTGGACGCGGCACCTGGGGGATTCCCAAACGCAGTGGCTGGCAATGAAAGGACTGCATCCGGCCGATGAGCTGGTAGCATTGCCGGCAGATTTCAAAGTGGACAGCGAGCAGGCCTTGACCGTACCCGGTTGCCAAGGCCAGCGCCATCTGCTGATACTGCGCCGCACGGCATGACTGGGAACACAAGCAAGAATGGCTAAGGTATTCGCGATCGCGAACCAGAAGGGGGGTGTGGGTAAAACCACGACCTGCATCAATCTCGCGGCGTCGCTTGTAGCGACCAAGCGCCGCGTGCTGTTGATCGACCTCGATCCACAGGGCAACGCCACCATGGGCAGTGGTGTGGATAAACATGTCCTGGAACATTCGGTCTACGACTTGCTGATCGGCGAGTGCGATCTGGCTCAGGCCATGCACTTCTCCGAGCACGGTGGTTATCAACTGCTGCCGGCCAACCGCGACCTGACTGCCGCCGAGGTGGTCCTGCTGGAAATGCAGATGAAGGAAAGCCGCCTGCGCAACGCGCTGGCGCCGATCCGCGAGAACTACGACTACATCCTCATCGACTGTCCGCCCTCGCTGTCGATGCTGACGCTGAACGCGCTGGTCGCCTCCGATGGCGTGATCATTCCGATGCAGTGCGAGTACTACGCACTGGAAGGTCTCAGCGACCTTGTGGATAACATCAAGCGCATCGCCGCCCGGTTGAACCCGGAGCTGAAGATCGAAGGCCTGCTGCGGACCATGTATGACCCGCGCCTGAGCCTGAACAACGACGTGTCCGTGCAACTCAAGGAACACTTCGGCGAGCAGCTCTACGACACCGTCATTCCGCGCAACATCCGCCTGGCCGAGGCGCCGAGCTTCGGCATGCCGGCACTGGCCTACGACAAGCAATCCCGTGGCGCCCTGGCTTACCTGGCCCTGGCCGGCGAACTTCATCGCCGTCAGCGCCGTCAATCTCGCACTGCACAAACAACTTAAGGAATCCGCATGGCCGTCAAGAAACGGGGTCTCGGACGTGGGTTGGATGCACTGTTGAGTGGTCCGACCGTCAGCGCGCTCGAAGAGCAGGCTGTAAAGGTCGACAAGAAAGAACTGCAACACCTGCCGGTGGAACTGATCCAGCGTGGCAAGTACCAGCCGCGCCGCGACATGGATCAGCAGGCACTGGAAGAACTGGCCCAGTCGATCAAGGGCCAGGGCGTCATGCAGCCGATCGTGGTGCGCCCGATCCCGGGTGATCGCTACGAAATCATCGCCGGTGAACGCCGCTGGCGCGCGACCCAACTGGCCGGCCTGGACAGCATCCCGGCAATGGTTCGCGATGTGCCGGACGAAGCGGCGATCGCCATGGCGCTGATCGAGAACATCCAGCGCGAGGACCTCAATCCGGTCGAGGAAGCCATCGCTTTGCAGCGCCTGCAGACCGAGTTCCAGCTGACCCAGCAGCAGGTCGCCGACGCAGTCGGCAAATCGCGGGTGACCGTGGCCAACCTGCTGCGCCTGATCTCGCTACCGGAAGTGATCAAGACCATGCTGTCCCATGGCGATCTGGAGATGGGGCACGCTCGCGCACTGCTCGGACTGCCTGAAGAACAGCAGGTTGATGGGGCGCGACACGTTGTCGCACGAGGCTTGACCGTTCGTCAGACCGAAGCCCTCGTCCGCCAGTGGCTCAACGGTAAACCTGAGCCGGTCGAAACTGCCAAACCTGATCCGGACATTACCCGTCTGGAACAGCGTCTAGCCGAGCGTTTGGGCTCCTCCGTACAGATCCGCCATGGAAATAAGGGCAAGGGTCAACTGGTAATTCGCTACAACTCGTTAGATGAGTTGCAGGGCGTACTAGCCCACATCCGCTGAAACAATTCCCTTTGTAGCGCGCAGTCGGAAATCACTACCCGGCAGTTGAATAGGGGTTAATCCGCCCCTATACTCTGCGCGCATTTTGTCGGCACAAATTATGCCAAGTCATAGTTGACTGGTTGGCCGACTTCAGGGGAGCAGTTTTGATGGAAACCCGCACGCCAAACCGCCTGCCTTTCCATCGCTGGGCGGTTTTCCCGGTACTGCTGGCCCAATGTGTCGTGTTTCTGTTGGCAGCTTTGGCTTTGTGGCAGTGGCGCGGGACAGTCAGCGGATATTCAGGCCTCTGCGGAGGACTGATCGCCTGGCTACCGAACGTGTATTTCGCCTGGAAGGCTTTTCGGTTCACCGGGGCCAGGGCAGCGCAAGCCATCGTCAAGTCGTTCTACGCAGGCGAGGCGGGCAAATTGATTTTGACGGCGGTGCTGTTTGCACTGACGTTCGCAGGAGTGAAGCCATTGGCGCCATTAGCAGTATTCGGCGTCTTCTTGCTGACCCAACTGGTCAGCTGGTTCGCGCCCCTGCTGATGAAAACAAGACTTTCGAGACCTTAGGGCGTTTGAGGCAAACATGGCAGAAACAACGGCTTCGGGCTATATCCAGCACCACTTGCAGAACCTGACCTTCGGTCAACTTCCAGACGGCGGCTGGGGCTTTGCCCACACCGCAGCAGAAGCCAAGGCTATGGGCTTCTGGGCGTTCCACGTGGACACCCTGGGTTGGTCGTTCGGCCTGGGCCTGATCTTCATCCTTCTCTTCCGCGCTGCGGCGAAAAAAGCGACTGCCGGCCTGCCCGGCGGCCTGCAGAACTTCGTTGAAGTGCTGGTCGAGTTCGTCAACGGCAGCGTGAAGGACTCCTTCCACGGCCGCAGCGCGGTGATCGCCCCGCTGGCCCTGACCATTTTCGTCTGGGTCTTCCTGATGAACGCCATCGACCTGGTACCGGTCGACTGGATTCCACAGCTGGCGATCCTGATCTCGGGTGACCCGCACATCCCGTTCCGCGCCGTTTCCACCACCGACCCGAACGCCACCCTGGCCATGGCCTTCTGCGTGTTCGCCCTGATCATCTTCTACAGCATCAAGGTCAAGGGTCTGGGCGGTTTCATCGGCGAACTGACCCTGCATCCGTTCGGCAGCAAGAACATCTTCGTTCAGGCCCTGCTGATCCCGGTCAACTTCCTGCTCGAGTTCGTCACCCTGATCGCCAAGCCGATCTCGCTGGCACTGCGTCTGTTCGGCAACATGTACGCCGGCGAGCTGGTGTTCATCCTGATCGCGGTGATGTTCGGCGCCGGCCTGCTGTGGCTGAGCGGCCTGGGTATCGTCCTGCAGTGGGCGTGGGCTGTGTTCCACATCCTGATCATCACTCTGCAAGCATTCATCTTCATGATGCTCACCATCGTCTACCTGTCGATGGCTCACGAAGATAACCATTAAGACCGCCTGGCGTGTCTGATGACCCTCTTGTCGGTTTGAGAGAGGGTCGAAAAAGTCCGCAAGGGCATCGTTGTACCAAACGATTTTGTTTTACCGCTTCAAACTAAAAAACCTAACCAATACGACGTAAAAGTCGGGAGGAAAGATGGAAACTGTAGTTGGTCTTACCGCTATCGCTGTTGCTCTGCTGATCGGCCTGGGTGCTCTGGGTACCGCCATTGGTTTCGGCCTGCTGGGCGGCAAGTTCCTGGAAGGCGCTGCTCGCCAGCCAGAGATGGTTCCAATGCTGCAAGTTAAAATGTTCATCGTTGCCGGTCTGCTCGACGCCGTAACCATGATCGGTGTTGGTATCGCTCTGTTCTTCACCTTCGCGAACCCCTTCGTTGGTCAAATCGCTGGCTAATCACTCGTTTCTACGAGTGGATTGGTGTGATAGACGAAGAACGAGCGAGGTGTTGGCGTGAACATTAATGCAACCCTGATTGGTCAGTCCCTTGCGTTCTTGATTTTCGTGGTTTTCTGCATGAAGTTTGTATGGCCTCCGGTCATTGCAGCTCTGCAGGAACGCCAAAAGAAGATCGCGGACGGACTGGACGCTGCCAACCGAGCAGCTCGCGACCTGGAGCTGGCCCAAGACAAAGCGGGTCAGCAACTGCGCGAAGCTAAAGCTCAAGCAGCCGAAATCATCGAGCAAGCCAAGAAGCGCGGTGCTCAGATCGTCGAAGAGGCCCGTGATCAGGCCCGCGTCGAAGCTGACCGTGTGAAGGCTCAGGCTCAGGCCGAGATCGAACAGGAAATTAACGGCGTCAAAGACGCGCTGCGCGCCCAAGTGGGTAGCCTGGCCGTTGGCGGTGCTGAAAAGATCCTTGGCGCCACAATCGATCAAAACGCGCATGCGGAGCTGGTTAACAAACTGGCCGCTGAAATTTAAGCGAGGGCGATCATGGCAGAACTGACCACGTTGGCCCGACCTTACGCTAAGGCTGCCTTTGAGCATGCCCAGGCCCAGCAGCAACTGGCCAATTGGTCAGCCATGCTCGGCCTGGCTGCTGCGGTGTCGCAAGACGGCACCATGCAGCGCCTGCTCAAGGCCCCGCGACTGACGAGCGCACAAAAGGCCGCCGCGTTTATCGACGTGTGCGGTGACAAGTTCGATGCGCAAGCACGTAATTTCATCCACATTGCCGCGGAAAACGACCGTCTCCTGCTTCTGCCGGAGATCTCGGCGCAGTTCGAGCTGTACAAGGCTGAACTTGAAAAATCCGTGGACGTGGAAGTCACCAGTGCTTTTGCGTTGAACCAAGAACAGCAAGACAAACTCGCCAAGGTTCTCAGTGCACGGCTCAGCCGGGAAGTGCGCCTGCATGCGACGGAAGACGCCTCCCTTATCGGTGGTGTTGTGATCCGCGCCGGCGACCTGGTAATCGATGGCTCGGTTCGCGGCAAGCTCGCGAAACTGGCCGAAGCATTGAAATCTTGAGTTTGAAGGGGCAGCAGAGCAATGCAGCAACTCAATCCTTCCGAAATTAGTGAAATCATCAAGGGCCGCATCGAGAATCTCGATGTAGCCTCCCAAGCCCGCAACGAAGGTACTGTCGTCAGCGTTTCTGACGGCATCGTGCGGATTCACGGTCTGGCCGACGTCATGTACGGCGAAATGATCGAGTTTCCTGGCGGCGTCTACGGTATGGCCCTCAACCTGGAGCAAGACTCCGTTGGTGCGGTAGTACTGGGCGCGTACGACACCCTCGCTGAAGGCATGAGCGCCAAGTGCACCGGCCGCATCCTGGAAGTTCCTGTTGGTAAGGAACTGCTGGGTCGCGTCGTTGACGCACTGGGCAACCCAATCGACGGCAAAGGCCCGCTGGGCAACACCGAGACCGACGCGGTCGAGAAAGTTGCTCCAGGCGTGATCTGGCGTAAGTCGGTAGACCAGCCTGTACAGACTGGCTACAAGTCCGTCGACGCCATGATCCCTGTCGGCCGTGGCCAGCGCGAGCTGATCATCGGTGACCGTCAGATCGGCAAGACCGCCATGGCCATCGACGCCATCATCAACCAGAAAGACTCCGGTATTTTCTGCGTTTATGTCGCTGTCGGCCAAAAGCGTTCCACCGTTGCCAACATCGTTCGCAAGCTGGAAGAAAACGGCGCCCTGGCCAACACCATCGTGGTTGTTGCCAGTGCTTCGGAATCCGCCGCACTGCAATTCCTGGCGCCATACGCCGGTTGCACCATGGGCGAGTTCTTCCGTGACCGCGGTGAAGACGCACTGATCGTCTACGATGACCTGTCCAAGCAGGCCGTTGCCTACCGTCAGATCTCCCTGCTGCTGCGCCGTCCACCAGGACGTGAAGCGTACCCAGGTGACGTGTTCTATCTCCACTCCCGTCTGCTGGAGCGCGCATCGCGCGTTTCCGAAGAGTACGTCGAGAAGTTCACCAACGGCGCTGTCACTGGCAAGACCGGTTCCCTGACCGCACTGCCGATCATCGAAACCCAGGCTGGCGACGTTTCGGCGTTCGTTCCGACCAACGTGATCTCGATCACCGACGGT
>Ga0222427_101001_pt1 | contig 18542 bp, 17 predicted proteins | sample 2B20Ametagenome_FD_182890 | JGI IMG/M metagenome (GOLD analysis project Ga0222427, IMG submission 182890) | Enriched microbial communities from leaf-cutter ant dump, University of Wisconsin, Madison, United States - 2B20A (version 2) | ecosystem: Environmental > Terrestrial > Nest > Insects nest...
GTGGCACTTTCCCTGGGGTCGCCCCCGCCGGACGTTATCCGGCACCGTGTTTCCGTGGAGCCCGGACTTTCCTCACCCTGCGGCCTTTCGACCCTTGCAAGGCGCGGCTGCCCGGCCAACTGGCAGGCGCTGCCTAGCCGATACCGACAGGAAAGACCAGAGCCTCAGCGAAAATGAACGGCGAAATCCGTCGCATAATCCGGCTCGTCGAGCCGGCCGCGAAGGAGAAGGTCCGCGCCGACGCGGCCGATCTCGTCAGAACTCTTCGCCGCCGCCCCGTTGCCGCCGGTCAGCAGCGCGATGCGCTCGCCCCCCACGAAGCCGGCATAGGGATAGCCGTGCACCGTATAGGTCGTCACGCACGGAACGGAGACGAGGCGCACCGGGTCGAGGCCCGGAATGGAACGGGCGAGCAGCCGCTTCAGATGGGCCACCGCCCCCGGGTCGCCTTGCCCACGGAACCAGTCGCGGATTGCCTGCTCCTCGCCAAGCTCGATCTCCGTCGGGTCGCCGCCGATCTTGAGGTAGGGATTGCCGTCGGGATAGACGATGGGCGGCAGGAAGTAGAAGTGGTCGGATGGATCGCCGCTCTCGTCGATCCACGAGGGCATGCCGGAAAAGGCCTCCGCCTGCCCGGGCGTCAACTGCGCCAGCACGACCGTCCGCGCCTTGACGACCAGCGCCGGCACCTTCGGTAAAAGCCCCGGCGCCCGCGAGAAGCCGCCGGTCGCAACGAGCACGCGCCCGCCCGTGACCGAACCGCCGGATCCGAGCGCCACGGTCGCGCGGTCGCCGGTTTCCGTCACGGAAAGGGCCTCGTCGAGGATCGGCACGCCGCCGGCCTTTTCCAGGCAGGCGACCTGCGCGGCGACCAGCTTGCGCGGATCGACATAGCCCGCCCCCTTCGCCTCGAAGACGCCGGAGGAGGTTTCCGGCAGCGCGAACCAGGGAAAGCGCCGGCCAAGCTCCGCCCGGTCGAGCAGGGGCGCATCGAGCCAGTAGCGCTTTGCGACGGCCTCCACCGAGCCGATGAAGGCGCCGCCGGACGCCCCGCTGATCAGGCACCCGGTCTCGCCGTAGAAGCCGATGCCGCTCTCGGCCTCGATTTCGCGATAGCGGGCGATGGAGCGGTTGGCGAGCAGCGCCCAGTCGGGGTCGTTGTCGATCGTGCGGGTGATGCGGCCGCTGTCGTAATGGCTGGCGAAGACGCCGTCATGCGCCTGCCAGTCGGTCGGCTCCCCGCGCCCGACGAGCGCCACCGAGGCGCCCGTGCGCGAAAGATGCCGCGCCGCCGCGGCCCCCATCATGCCCCTGCCGACGACGACGAAATCGAAATGCCGCATCCTGTCCTCCTCACCTGTCATCCCTGCCAATAGCATGGCGGGATGCCGATTCCAGCCCGCGAAAAGTCGCCTCAGGACCGATCGACATTCAGTTCAGGCCGAGCCGAAAATGGTGGTTTTTCGGGACCCGGAGCGCAGCGTACTTTCGGTACGTGAGCACCGGAAGCCCGAGAAAGCGCCATTTGCAGGCCGGATTGGGCTGAATGGCGATCGGTCCTAGTCGATGAGGGCCTGCACCTTGCCGCAATAGCGCTTGGAGACCGGGTTCATGCGCCGTGCGCCATGGCCGGCATTGTACTTGAGGATGGTGCTGCAGGTCGTGCCGTCGCCGAGGTCCTGCGCCATGGCGAGGTATTTCATGCCGAACTTGATGTTCGTCTCCGGATCGTAGAGCCCCTTGGCGCTGCCGCGATAGCCCATCATGCGCGCCGTCGCCGGCTTGATCTGCATGAGGCCGATCTCGCCGGCGCTGCCGCGCGCCCGCGGATTGAAATTGCTCTCGACGCGGACGACCGCATGGGCAAGGTCGACCGGCACGCCGTAGGCCTTGGCATAGGACTGGATGAGGCCCGAATAGCCGGCGACCTTCACGCCCTCCTTCAGCGGGTTCTCGGCCTTCGGATAGCCGGTGGTGCTCCTGAACGTCTGCAGCGAGCCGGTGATGATGCCGTCCTTGTCGATCACCGCCTTGCGCTTGTGGCGCTTGGCCGCCGTCTTGTGGGCTTTCGCCTTGCCCTTCGCCTTGGCCTGGAACAGGGGGCGGGTCTTTTCCGTTTGGGTCTTGTGGCCGGACGCCGCATGCGCCATGCCGGCGGAAAAAACGGACGCGCAAAGGCAGGCCGCGCCGAGGGCGGCAAGAAGTCTTCTCATGTAGTTCCAGTCTCCAATGGGCGCAAAGGCTAAGCCCTGGCGCGCAGCGTCCTCCGCCGCGCACCTTGCGCAAAAGTCGTGATCCTCGTTGAGTGCGATTAGGCCCTGACCGCATGCTGCGCTGCAACGAACGCAGACGGAAAGAACATGCCCATTCGGGTCAGGGTGTGGCGGAGCGGTAAACTTCCGTTACAGCCGGTAACAATTACGGGAAATCGCGCCTGTCAGGCGGCCAGCCCCGGCAGGGCGGAGAGCAGCCGGTGCAGCGTGTCGATGGTGGAGAAATCGGCGATGCCGTCCACCCGGTCGGGCCGGAAATGCCGCTGGAAGGCGGCGACCACTCCTTCCGTCTTTTCCGAATAATTCCCATCGATTTCAACGCCGTAACCATAGAGCGACAGCATGGTCTGGAGTGCTTCGACGGGCTGGCCCGCATCCCCCCGCTGGAGGAAGCGCCCGCCCATGACCGGCGACGGCGCGACCCAGTGCCCGACGCCCTTCTCATGGAGCCGGCCCCAGGGGAACTTTTCACCCGGATCGACCTTGCGGACGGGGGCCACATCGGAGTGCGCGAGCACCCGTTCGGGGGCGATGCCCCACCTTCCGCCACAATCGAGACAAAGTTCGACGACCGCCGCGATCTGCGCGTCGGGAAAATCCGGCAGCCCGCCGGGATGGCCGGCATTGGCGATCTCGATGCCGATGGAGGCGGAGTTGATGTCCGTCTCGCCCTTCCAGAAGCTCTTTCCGGCGTGCCAGGCGCGATCCGTCTCGCGGACGAGCTGCTCGACGCGCCCGTCCTCATGCACGAAGTAGTGGCAGGAGACCTGGCTTTCCGGCGCGCGGAGCCATTTCAGCGCGCCGTCGGCCGTTTCCATGCCGGTATAGTGCAGGAGGATGATATCCGGGGTCCGCCCTCCCGCCCGCTCGCCGAAATTCGGCGACGGCGCGGCGGTCGCACCGGAATAGTCGCAGACAAATGCGCTCATGCGGCGCAGCGTTCCTTCTCGATCGCCTCGAAGGCGGCGTTGAGCGCGGCCATGCGGTCGTTCGCGATCCGGTGGAACTCGGCCGGCACGCCGCGCGCCACCAGCCTGTCGGGATGGTTCTCCGAGGCAAGCACGCGGTAGCGCTTGCGGATCTCGGAAAAATCGTCGCTCGGCTTGACGCCCAGCACCTTGTAGGGGTCGCGCCCGCTGAGATGGACGTGCCGCGCGGTGATCTGCTCGAAGCGCTCCTCGGCCATGCCGAAGATCTCCGCCACGCGGGAAAGGAAGGCCATCTCGTTCTCGTGGATCACGCCGTCCGCCTTGGCGATGTGGAACAGGCCGTCGACGATGTCTTCCAGGATCGGGCAGTTCTTCTCGCAGGAGACGCACAGCGCCCGCATCTTCTCCGCATAGGCCTCGAAGCCGGCGACGTCCTGGCGGGCGAGGTTGTAGAGCCGGGCGACATTGGCCGCCTGGTCGTCGGGATACTTGAAGATGTCCTTGAAGGCATCGACCTCGGCGGCCGTCACCACGCCATCGGCCTTCGCCATTTTGGCCGAAAGCGCGATCATGGCGACGGAAAAGGCCACCTGCCGGCGCGTCTCCGCGTCGCCCTCGAAAAGGGTGCGCACGGCCTCCACCACGCCGGACAGCACATTGCTGGCGGCCTCAGTGACCATGCCGACGAGGCGATCCCACACGGCACCGATGAAACAGGTTCTCGAATTCTGGAACATAAGGTGATCTTGATCAGACAATTGCAGGGAAAGCAAGGCAGGAAACATGCCATGACAAAATTTTGATGCCCCTCAATAAGTGGATGCATCCGAAGCGGAGATACCGGATTTTCGCCGGAAAGGCATAGAAGTCAAACCGTCACGGAGTGCGGATAAGTTCGCCGCGCCGTTCCCCTCAAAGGGATTCTGCGCTAGGAGCAACTCCAGCAAAAGTGTGGAGCGGTTTTGCGTGCGGAGCTGCGCAGACAAAGACCGCAACGGCACCCATCGAGACGTGCTGAAGCCGAGGAGGAATTATGGCCAAGCAGAAAGTCGCAATGCTGACCGCCGGCGGGCTCGCCCCCTGCCTGTCGTCCGCAGTCGGAGGCCTCATCGAACGCTACAGCGACGTCGCGCCGGAGATCGAGCTCGTCGCCTATCGCTCGGGCTACCAGGGCCTGCTGCTTGCCGACCGCATCGACATCACCAAGGAGATGCGCGAGAAGGCCCCCCTCCTCCATCGCTACGGCGGCTCGCCCATCGGCAACAGCCGCGTGAAGCTGACGAACGCGGCGGACTGCGTGAAGCGCGGCCTCGTCAAGGAGGGCGAGAACCCGCTGCGCGTGGCGGCCGAGCGCCTTGCCAGGGACGGCATCACCATCCTCCACACCATCGGCGGCGACGACACCAACACGACGGCCGCCGACCTTGCCGCCTATCTCGGCGCGAACGGCTACAACCTCACCGTCGTCGGCCTGCCGAAGACCGTCGACAACGACGTCGTGCCGATCCGCCAGTCGCTCGGCGCCTGGACGGCGGCCGAAGTCGGCGCCGGCTTCTTCGACCATGTCAGCAACGAGCAGAGCGCGGCGCCCAAAACCCTCGTCGTGCACGAGGTCATGGGCCGCCATTGCGGCTGGCTCACCGCCGCCACCGCCCGGGCCTATATCCAGAAGACCAGCGGCAACGAATATGTCGACGGCTTCATGATGAACAAGCAATTGAAGAACATCGACGGCCTCTACCTGCCGGAGATGGACTTCAACCTGGAAGGCGAGGCCGAGCGCCTGAAGGCCGTCATGGACCGCACCGGCTTCGTCACGCTGTTCGTCTCGGAAGGCGCCTGCCTCGACGCCATCGTGGCGGAACGGGAAGCAGCCGGCGAGACCGTCAAGCGCGACGCCTTCGGCCATGTGAAGATCGACACGATCAATGTCGGCAACTGGTTCTCCAAGCAGTTCGCGGCCCTTCTCGGCGCCGAGCGCTCCATGGTGCAGAAATCGGGCTACTACGCCCGCTCGGCCCCGGCCAACCGCGACGACCTGCGCCTCATCCAGAGCATGACCGACCTTGCCGTCGAAAGCGCGCTCAACAAGGTCTCCGGCGTCACCGGCCACGACGAGGCGCAGGGCGGCAAGCTGCGCACCATCGAGTTCCCGCGCATCAAGGGCGGCAAGCATTTCGACACCTCGGCGAAATGGTTCGGCGAGGTGATGGACGCCATCGGCCAGAAATGGAAGCCGGCCGGCTGAATATCCCGCTTGACGGCATGAAATCGCGATGGCTTGCTCCCCGGACCGCACTCGATCCGGGGAGTTTTCATGTCGCTCGACCATTGGCTTGCCTTCGCCGCCGCCTCCGCCATCATGCTGGCCATTCCCGGCCCGACGATCCTCCTCGTCATCTCCTATGCGCTCGGCCACGGCCGCAGGGCGGCGGGCGCCACGGTCGCCGGCGTCGCGCTCGGCGACTTCACCGCCATGACCGCCTCCATGCTCGGCCTCGGCGCGCTGCTTGCCACCTCCGCCGCGATCTTCACCGTGCTGAAATGGGCGGGCGCGGCCTATCTTGTCTGGCTCGGCATCAAGCTGTGGCGTGCGCCCGTCTCGCTCGGTGCCGAGGGCGAGGCGCCGGCGGAGGGAAAGCCGTTCCGCATCTTCGCCCACGCCTATGTGGTGACGGCGCTCAACCCCAAGAGCATCGTCTTCTTCGTCGCCTTCCTGCCGCAGTTCCTGGACGTGTCGCAGCCCGTCCTGCCGCAGATGGCGATCTTCGAGGCCACCTTCCTCGCGCTCGGCTCGCTGAACGCGCTCTTCTATGCGCTCCTCGCCTCCGCGGCGCGCAAGACCATCCGCAAGCCCTCCGTCCAGAAGGTGGTCAACCGCACCGGCGGCACGCTGCTGATCGGCGCCGGGCTGCTGACGATCGGCCTCAAGCGGGCCGCCGCCTGAGGCATGGCGAAGCCTGCGGGTTGCCGCCCGGCGCCCGATCGGCTATGAGCGGGGCACGGCCACGGCCGATTGATTTGCAAAGCCGGGGCGTTTCGGCGCCCCCGCATCCCGGCAAACCGAGAGCGACGACCATGGCATATTCCCCCGTTCACCGTCTTGCCGCGCTGGCCTGCGCGGGCCTTCTGGCCTCCGTCGCCGGCTGCGCCAGCGTTGCCGAGGACACGGCGACGGCAAGGACGACGGTGACGCCTGCCACGGCGCAAACCCCCGCCTCCACGGACCTCGCGGCCGCCGACGGCACCGTGACGGAAGTCTCCTACGCCGTGCTGCCCGTCGCCAAGCCGGGCACGGAGAACACGCCCGACGCCCTGCCGATGGCGGTCGCCTCGCTGGACGACGCCGCCGTTCCTGTCTCCGCCCTTGCCGAAGCCAGGCCCGTCTCGGACGCGGCCGCCGCCACGGCGGCGCTCGCCGGCAATTCGGGCGATGCGGCAAGCCCCGTCACCGCGGTGGCGCAGTCCTACGACACGGTGAGCGGCGTCTCCTACATGGAGCCCGGCTTCGACACCGGCGAGCCGGAAGGTCTCGAACAGCTCGTCGCCACCCACAAGATCGTGCCGATCGCCAAGCCGGCGCTTCTCAGCAATGCGGTGCTGACCACCCGCACGGGCCTCCTCCCGCAGCAGGCCTTCACCAGGTCGGGCACGCCGATCGACGGCCTCATCACCAAATACGCCGCGATCTACGGCATTCCCGAATCGCTCCTGCACCGGGTCGTCAAGCGCGAGAGCCGCTACAATCCCAAGGCCTATAACAACGGCCATTACGGCCTGATGCAGATCAAGTACGCGACGGCCAAGAGCATGGGCTTCGACGGCCCGGCCGAAGGCCTGTTCGACGCCGAGACGAACATCAAATATGCCGGCAAGTACCTGCGCGGCGCCTGGCTGGTGGCCGACGACAAGAACGACGGCGCCGTCCGCCTCTACGCCGCCGGCTATTACTACCACGCCAAGCGCAAGGGCCTCCTCGACGAGACGGGCCTGCGGTAAGCGCTCTTCGCGCCACTCCTCATCCGCCTGCCGGCACGCGTTTCAGCCAGAACGACATGGGCTTTCCGCTCTCGCCCGCCTCTCCGATATCCTGCCATTCCAGCACCGTGCGCAGGGCCGCGCGGTGCTCGTATCCGCGCTTGCCCCAGAAATCGTCGAGCGGCACGTAACCGGCGGGCCGGAGCGGATGGTCCTTCGGGCGCTCCACCGCGCAGAAGGCGCACCAGTCGAAGCGGCCGAGGCGGCGCGCATAGGCCTCGCGCTCCTCGAAGAAGCGCACGCCGAGCCCCCTGCCCCGATATTGCGCCAGCAGCACGGATTCGCCGAAATAGAACACGCCCGCGGGGTCGATCCCGGCCGCGACGAAAGGCGCCCTGAAGGCGTCCGGCGCGTCCGCCATCGGCACCCCCGTCGAGGCGCCCACGATGCGCGTCCCGTCGAGCGCCAGCACGAAAAGGCTTTCCGGCGACTGCGCGTAGGTGCGAAGGTAGGAGGCCTCGTAGTCCTCGCTGCCCTCGTAGAGATAGGGAAAGGCGCGAAAGACCTCGGTGCGCAGGCGCGCGAGGTCCGCGACATAGGGCGTCACGGCTTGTCCATGAACGGTCTTGATCTGCATATCCGTGAATGTTCCCAAAGGCTTGAACAATGCTATAAGGGCTGCGCCCATAGGACAACGATATGAGGGATGAGATGCCGGCAAAAGAGACGATCCGCACCTATTACGATGCTTTCAACAGGCAGGACATGGAGGCCTTCTTCGATCTCTTGCACGACGACGTGGTCCACGACATCAACCAGGGCGGCCGCCAGGTCGGCAAGGACGCCTTCCGCACCTTCATGGAACACATGAACCGCTCCTATCGCGAGACGCTGACCGACATCGTCATCATGGCGAACGACGACGGCACGCGCGGGGCGGCCGAATTTATCGTCAACGGCCAGTACCTCGCCACCGACGAGGGCCTGCCGGAAGCGAACGGCCAGACCTATGTGCTGCCCGCCGGCGCCTTCTTCGAGATCCGCGACGGCAAGGTCGCGCGTATCTCCAACACCTACAATCTCAACGACTGGATCGCTCAGGTCGGCGCCTGACCGGCCGTCGCCTTCGAGGCGTCCATCGCATTGAGGATGCGCTTCACCAGCGGTTGGGGCCGGTAGCCGAGTTTCGACGGCGTCAGCCCCAGCCGGATCACCGCCAGCCCTTGCGAGGGAACGACGGCGACCGACTGGCCGTCATGCCCGAGCAGCCAGAAGGCATCCTCCGGCAGGCCGTAATCGGCATCGCTCTTTTCGCCCGGCCCCTGCGTCCAGGTCTGCATATGGCTGTAGACGCCGCCGGAAGCTTCGGTGGGCGCCGCCATCGCCCCGACGAACCCTTCCGGCAGCAGCCGGCTTCCCTTCCACACCCCGTCCTGAAGCAGGAGCAGCGCGAAGCGCGCCCAGTCGCGTGCGCTCGCATACATATAGGAGGAGCCGACGAAGATGCCGGTCTCGTCCGGCTCCATGACCGCGCTCGCCATGCCGAGCGGCGCGAAGAGCCCGCGCGCCGGGAAGGAGAGCGCCTGCACGCGCCCGCCGAGCGCGCCCATCCACAGTCGCGACAGCAGCACGGCCGTGCCGCTGGAATAGTTGAACGTTTCACCCGGATTGGTCTCGAGCGGCAGCGAGAGGACGAAGCGCGTCATGTCCGGCTCGAGGAAGAGCATGCGCGTGACGTCGGTGACGGTGCCGTAGTCCTCGTTGAAGGCAAGCCCGCTCTCCATCGCCAGAAGCTGCGCCAGCGTGATGCGCGAACGCGCGTCCCCGCTCCATTCGGGAAAGAGCGCGGCCATGTCCGGCGAAAGCGCGCCGGCCGCAAGCAGCCTGCCGATGAGCGCCGCATTGACCGACTTCGTCATCGACCAGCCGAGGAGCGGCGTTTGCGCCGAAAAGTCCTCGCCGTAGCGCTCCGCGACGATGCGGCCGTCCTTGACCACGACGACTGCCCGCATGCCGGGGCCGGCGAGCGTGGGATCGGCGAGCACCGCGGCAAGCCGCGCGTCCGGCGTCACCGCCTCCCCGTCCGGCCAGAGGACGGCGGGATCGCCCGCCGGGATTTTCGGCAGGGGAACGTCCGACACGGCCTGCCGCGCGGCGCGGAAATCGCCGTCCGGCACGCCGGAGCAGCCGAAACCCTCATGCCACACGGCATAGCCGGGCGCGAAGATGCCGAAGAGATGGGTCGTGACGGTCTTTTCCGTATAGTCGACCGTTTGCCCCATGAACCGGAGAAGCGGATGACCGGGCGCCTGCACGTCCTCGGCCAGCACCCTGTCGGCATTGCGGCCGGAAACGAAGACGCTGGAGCAGACGATCTTGGCCGCATAGGCCGAACCGACGCTGAAGAGCGCGGGCGGCGATACGATGAGCCAGCTTGCCCCGACGACCAGGACAAGGGCGAGGACGGAAAGCGCCCAAGCGGCCAGCCTGTAGAATCGTCTCATTGCGGCCTCTCCTTCGAGTCCCGGAGACAATCAGGAATCCGCCGCGATGAAAAGGCCTTTCGCATCCGTGCAAGGCCTCAGGCGGAAAGCCGGTTTTCGGCCTGCGCCAGCAGGGCAGACGCATCGGTGGCACAGACCGGCGGGCAGATCAGGTCGCCCTGCACCTCGCATGTCCCGTGCTGCCGCAGGAAATCGAGCTGGCCTTCCGTCTCGATGCCCACCACCGTCGCCGTCATCTGGAATGCCCGGGCAAGCCGCAGGAGAATGTCCGTAAGATCGCCGTCGCGGGCGTTCTCCGCCATCGTCCGAGCAAGCGCGCGGTCGATCTTCAGCCCGTCGACGGGCAAGGCCTGCAGGCTCTCGATGGCGGACGGGCCGGCACCGAACCCCTCGAGCACGATCCGTACGCCGCGGGCGCCGAGCGCCCCGAGCGTTTCGCGAACGACCGCATCGGCAAGGAAGACCGCCTCGCGCACCTCCACCGTCAACCGCCCCGGCGCAAGGCCGCTCTCGCCAAGGCATTCGGCGACGTGGTCGACGAAGGCGCGGTCCCGGAGTTGGTCGCCGGCGACGTTGACGGCGATGCCGGTCGGCGCCGGCCAGCTGGCCGCGACCCGGCAGGCCTCCCGCAGTGCCCAGTTGCCGAGCGGCCGGATGAGGCCGGCCTTCTCCGCGATCGGCAGGAAGGCGCCCGGCAGCAGCACGCCCCGCTCCGGGTGGCGCCAGCGCAGCAGCGCCTCGAAGGCGCGCACCGCGCGGCTCTCGATGCCGACGATCGGCTGGTATTCGAGGAAGAATTCGCCGGCCGGAAGCCCCCGGGCGATATCCCCGGCAAGCGCCGTGCGGGCGGCATTCTCCGCCGCGAGCGCCGCGTCGAAGAAGCGCACGCCGCCCGGCGCGCCCTTGGCGGCATAAAGCGCGATATCGGCCCGCTTGACGAGTTCGGACATCGTGGTGTCGCCCGCCTCCAGGAAGGTGAGGCCGATGCTGCAGCCGCTCGCAACGCGCGCCTGCCTCAGCTCGAACGGTTCGGCAAGAAGCGCGCGGATGGCGCGGCAGGCATCCTCCACCTTGCCCGTCGACGGCGCGCCCGGGATCGTCACCACGAATTCGTCGCCGCCGAGGCGGTAGACCTTGCCCGTCGTGCGCAGCGCCTGCGTGAGGCGCGCGGCGAGCGCCGCCAGAAGCTGGTCGCCGGCATCGTGCCCGAGGCTGTCGTTGACGGCCTTGAAGCGGTCGAGATCGAGAAGCAGCAGCGCCGGGCGGCTTTCGGCGGCGCCCGCCCGCAGGAGATCGCGGATATCCCGCTCCAGGCAGAAGCGGTTGGCAAGCCCGGTCAGCCGGTCATGGTAAAGCCCCCGCACCAGCCGCTCCTCGCGCTTGCGCCGCCGGCGCAGTTCGGCGAGGAGGAGCGCCCTTTGCCGTCCCAGCCGGTAGAAGCCCATGCCGAAGACCGGCGCGAGCGCAAGCGCCGTCGCGGCGGAGGCGGAAAGGCCGAGGGTGCCTGTCCCGGCATAGGTGCTGAGAATGTGATGGGCGGCAAGGCAGGCGGCGGGCAGGAAGGCTCCGAAGACCGCTCCCGCGAGCGCAGGATGCCGGCCGGTCCCCGGCAACGAGGTTTTCAACATCATGTAACCCTAAACCGTTGTTATCATGACAACAGGGTGCTTCGGCCACCACGGCCTGAGGGTGTTCTAGCGGACAAAGGATGACAGAGTGTTAAGCGTCCCTTGGCATCCGCACCCCAAGAAATAAGGGGAGGCTTCTTTTTTGGGAACTGCGGCCCGCCTGGTGCGTTGGAGCCATTGTTGTCATTCGCGCGCGGGGCTTCGCGCGAGTATCGAGCGGGAAGGACCATTCCATGAAATCCATGATCTTCGGTGCCGCCGGCATCCTCTTGAGCGCCAGTGCAATTCCGGCATTTTCGGCCGACATGGCCGTAGCCGAACCGCCGGTGGAAACCCCGATCACCGAGGTGGCGGGGGTTTACGACTGGGGCGGCTTCTATGTCGGCGTGAACACGGGCTACGCCTGGACGGGCGTGGACTATTCCGCGGGCGGCGCCTCCCTTGTCGACCGTGACCTGAACGGCTTCGCCCTTGGCGGTTATGCAGGCTACAATTTCTTCAACGACGGCTGGGTCTACGGCGTTGAAGCCGACATCAAGCGCGACTTCAACGACGAGCGCTTCGATGCCGGCGCCGGCACGACGCTGGAGACGGAAACGACCTGGGGCGGCTCGGTGCGCGCGCGCATCGGCTATGCCATCGACCGTACCCTCATCTACGGCACCGGCGGCTACGCCTTCACCCATGCGAAGCTGAACAACGTCACGACCGGCGCGAGCGAGGGCGAAACCCTGCACGGCTGGACGATCGGCGCCGGCGTCGAGCATGCCTTCACCGACAATGTGGCGGGGCGTGTCGAGTACCGCTATTCCGACTACAGCAAATCGGACGTCTTCGGCGCCGCCGGGCTCGATGGCGACATCGATTCGCACGCCATCATGGTCGGCGTCAGCATGAAGTTCTGACGCCGCGGCGGACCGAACGCAACGGGCGGCGCCGACGCGCCGGCCGTTCTTCTGCGCGCTTAACGTCCCGCTAACCGTAATTTTACGAAAAGGCGCGATAGATCGAAGGCCCCGTCACGCGTGTCCCTCTTTACGGCCCGCCCCTTTCGAGGCAGGCTTCATAAACACGCAACAACGGGACACTCATGCGTCGGCTCATTCCGGCTCTCCTGCCTCTCGCGCTCCTTGCGACCTCCTGCTCGACCACCGACTACGATCTGGTGTCGACGGCTTCGCTGCCGCGTTTCGAGGACAAGGATCCGCAGGATTTCGGCGCGCGCAGCCCGCACCGCCACCAGGTCCACGGCATCGACGTGTCCAAGTGGAACGGCGACATCGACTGGCAGACGGTCAAGAAGAGCGGCGTCACCTTTGCCTTCCTGAAGGCGACGGAAGGCACGGACCGCCTCGACAGCCGATTTGCCGACTACTGGCGCGGCGCGCGCGCCGCCGGCCTCGCCCACGCGCCCTATCACTTCTACTACTTCTGCTCGACGGCGGATGCGCAGGCCGACTGGTTCATCGCCAACGTGCCGAAGGAGGCCGTGCAGCTTCCCCCCGTGCTGGACGCCGAATGGAACCCCGCCTCGCCCACCTGCAAGCTGCGCCCGCCGGCAGACGAGGTGCGCACCGCGCTCAAGCGCTTCATGGACCGCCTCGAAGCCCACTACGGCAAGCGGCCGATCATCTATACGACGGTGGACTTCCACCGCGACAACCTCGTCGGCTATTTCGACGATTACCATTTCTGGCTGCGCTCGGTCGCCAACCATCCGGAGAACATCTATCCGGCGCGCAAATGGGCATTCTGGCAATATACCTCGACGGGCGTGGTGCCCGGCGTTGCCGGCGAACACACGGACATCAACGTCTTCGCCGGCTCGGCAAAGAACTGGAACGCCTGGGTCGCCTCCGTTTCCCGCTGACGGCCGACTTTTTGCGGTGCAGGGCCGGCTTGCACGCCAGGCTTGCCTTTTTCTTCTTGCTTCCGTCACATTCATCTGAGACAGCCGGGCGGACAACGGATCCAGGAGAACGAGATGCGGCAGAACCTTACGACGACACTGGCAGCGGGCCTTGCGGCTTTCCTTCTCGCCGGCGGCGCGCAGGCCCAGACGGCCCCCGCCTGCGGCGGCGACCTTGCCACCTTCCTCGAAGGCGTGAAGGCCGAGGTGCAGACGCTCGGCGTTTCCGCCGAGGTGGCCGACCGGGCGCTCGCCGGTGCGGCGATCGACCAGAAGGTGCTCTCGCGTGACCGCGCCCAGGGCGTCTTCCGCCAGACCTTCCTCGAATTCTCCAAGCGCACCGTCAGCCAGGCCCGCCTCGACATCGGACGCAAGAAGCTGAAGGACCTCGCGCCGGTCTTCGCCCGCGCCGAGCAGGAATTCGGCGTGCCCGGCCAGGTGATCGCCGCCTTCTGGGCGATGGAAACCGACTTCGGCGCCGTGCAGGGCGATTTCAACACCCGCAACGCCCTCGTCACGCTCTCGCACGATTGCCGCCGGCCGGAAATCTTCCGCCCGCAGCTTCTCGCCGCCATCGAGATGGTCGGCCATGGCGACCTCGACCCGAACGGCACGACGGGCGCCTGGGCCGGCGAGATCGGCCAGGTGCAGATGCTGCCGCGCGACATCATCGCCTACGGCGTCGACGGCGACGGCGACGGCCATATCGACGTGAAGAAGAGTTCGCCCGACGCCATCCTGACCGCCGCCAAGTTCATCCAGCATCTCGGCTTCGTGAAGGGCCAGCCGTGGATACAGGAAGTCTCCGTGCCGGACGTCATGCCCTTCGAGAAGACCGGCCTGCAGCCAGGCATGAAGGCCGCCGACTGGTTCGCCCTCGGCGTCAAGCCGCGCGACGGCGACACCTCCTTCGGCAATCTCGAAGCCTCGCTGGTGCTGCCGCAGGGCCGCAAGGGCCCGGCCTTCATCACCTATCCGAACTTCAACGTCTATCTCGAATGGAACCAGTCGTTCATCTACACGACCTCGGCCGCCTATTTCGCCACCCGCCTTGCCGGCGCCCCGCCCTATGAGCGCGGCAACCCGGAGGAAGGCCTTTCCGACGAGGCCATGAAGCAGCTCCAGACCAAGCTGCAGGCGCGCGGCCACGACATCGGCAAGATCGACGGCATCCTCGGCTCCGGCACCCGCGCGGCGATCCAGAAGGAACAGCTGCGCCTCGGCATGCCCGCCGACGGCTGGGCCACGCAGGCCCTGCTCGCCGCGCTCTGACGGGCGCAGGCGATCGGGCTTCAAGACCCTCTCTGCCTGCCGGCATCTCCCCCACAAGGGGGGAGAACGCTGGAGGCTTGCTCTTCCTTCCCATTTTTCCGTAACGGGGCGGCGGGTTAAGTCCCTCCCCCTTGTGGGGAGGGATTTAGGGAGGGGTCTTCAATCCCATCGAAATCGGGTGGCCGCCCGCTGCCCGTTGCGCTAGGAATGCCCGACCTTGAAGCGGCGCATCCCGAATGCCGGGCCCGCCGCTTTTCCCATGCCTTGAGGAAACACATGGAACAGCCGGCAGCATCGACGCGCATGAGCGCGGCAACCTGGGGCCTGCTCGCGCTCCTCGGCATGATCTGGGGCGGCTCGTTCTTCTTCGCGCGCGTCGCGGTCGGCCATGTGCCGCCGGCGACGCTGGTGCTGCTGCGCGTCGGCATCGCCGCGCTCGCCCTTCACGCCTATATCGCCGGCCGCTTCGGCATCTATGCGACGCTGCGGGGCCGCTGGCGCGAATTCCTGCTGCTCGGCCTCCTCAACAACGCCGTGCCGCACATGCTGATCTTCCTCGGCCAGACGCAGATCGGCGCAGGCCTTGCCTCCATCCTCAACGCGACGACGCCGATCTTCACCGTCCTCATCGCCAACCGCATGACGGTGGACGAAAAGCTCTCGCCGCAGAAGATCGCCGGCTGCCTCATCGGCCTTCTCGGCACCGCCGTGCTGATCGGCCCCCGGGCGCTCGCCCCCTTCACCGGCGCGGGCGGCCCGCCGCTCTGGGCCGTCGTCCTGCCGGTGCTCGCCGCCGTCTCCTACGGTTTCGCCGCGACCTACGGCAAGCGCTTCCGCGGCGTGACGCCGCCCGTCATCGCTAGCGGCCAGCTCACGGCCTCCACGCTCCTGATGCTGCCCGTCTCGCTTACACTCGATTCGCCCTGGCAGATCCCCCTGCCGCCGCTCTCAGTGATCCTCGCCGTGCTGGCGCTGGCCCTCCTCTCCACCGCCTACGGCTATATCCTCTTCTTCCGGATCATGGCGGTCGCCGGCGCCACCAACACCTCGCTCGTCACCCTGCTCGTGCCGCCGAGCGCGATTCTCGCCGGCATGCTCTTCCTCGGCGAACGGCTGACGCCGCTCGGCCTCCTCGGCATGGCGCTGGTGCTTTTCGGCCTCGTCGTGCTCGACGGGCGCGTTTTTTCCCGCTTGCGCAAGCGCTGAGAGCGCCGGGAACAAAGCGGCCTTCCCGCCGTTTCATGGCAATGCCCCGGATTGCGAGGCCGCCTTCGAGCAGCATGGTAAATGAACAATGTCTGCACTCGTCATCCGTTAGGGATTGTGAATTTTTTGTGGCGCGCAAAATAAAGCAGGAAATTCAGCAGGTTAGCATTGTGAATAACCGTCCGGCCGCGGCCGGATGTTGCAACGCAGCAACAAAACGCCTTTCCAACACGCTTTTTTCGGTCGTAATATCGGATCGTAAACGCAAGGAGGTAAGCCATGGGACTCACACATTCCTTGAATGTTCTGATGATCAGTGCAGCGTTCCTCTTCATCGCAACGATGATCTTCATCTGAGGCGATCAAGCGAAAAGAAAGGTCAGGGAGAAGCACAAACCCTGCCGAAACCCATTCAGGAATGCATGGCCCCGGAAACGGCGCCATGCATTTTCATTTCTGGGAAAGCCTTCAGGCCGCGGCGCCCGGCGCAGCGGCACGGTCGATCCGGGCAAAGCCGGCGCCGTCGCACACCGCCGACACCAGCGCCGCGCGGTTCATCGTATAGAAGTGGAACTCGCTGACGCCGCGGGCGACAAGGTCTTCCATCTGGCGGATCGCCAGCTCCACCGCCACGGCGGCGCGCTCCTGCGGCCGGTCGTCTACGGGGGCGAGCCTCTCGGCCAGCCAGCCCGGCACGGAAGCGCCGCACATGCCGGCGAATTTCTGCACCTGCGCGAGGTTGTGCACCGGCAGGATGCCCGGCACGACGGGAATGGTGATGCCAGCCTTGCGCACCCGCTCCAGGTAGCGCTCGAAATCGTCGTTCTCGAAGAAGAACTGGGTGAGCGCGCGCGTGGCGCCCGCATCCACCTTGCGCTTCAGCATGTCGATATCGGCCGCCACGTCCGGGCTCTGCGGATGCTTTTCCGGATAGGCGGAAACGGAGACCTCGAAATCGGCGATGCCGCGCAGGCCCGCGACGAGTTCCGCCGCATTGGCATAGCCGCCCGGGAAGGGCCTGTAGGCCGTGCCGACGCCCTCCGGCGGATCGCCGCGCAGCGCCACGAAATGGCGAACCCCGGCGGCGCGGAAATCCGCGACGACGGCATCGACCTCCGCCTTCGTCGCGCCGACGCAGGTCAGGTGCGAGGCGGCCGGCAGGCCCATGGCGAGAAGGTGGCGCACGGTGGAAAGCGTCGGCGCCTTGGTGGAGCCGCCGGCCCCGTAGGTGACCGACATGAAGCCCGGCGCATAGGCCGAAAGCGCGGCGGCCGTCTCCCAGAGCTGGCCTTCGGCTTCCGCCGTCTTCGGCGGAAAGAACTCGAAGGACAGGCGGATGTCCTTGCGGGCTGGGCTGGCGGTCGCCTGCTTCATGTCAACTCCTCCTGCGTATGGCAATGGCGTCGGCTGCTTCCGCGCGCTGGTCGCGGGCAAGCCAGATGGTCACGGTCAGCGCATCCTCTTCAGAATGTGCCGGCTTCAGGTCGACGACCTCCTCCACGGCAAGCCCCGCCTTTTCCAGCCATTCGGACATGGTCTGGTGCGAGAAGCCGAGGCGGATATGGGCGTGCTCGTCGCGCAGGCGCTCCAGCGCATGCGGCGCAAGGTCGATGATGGCGAGGCGCCCGCCGGGCGCCAGCATGCGCGCCGCCTCGCTTATCGCCGCTTCCGGCTCGTCGAGGAAATGCAGCACCTGATGGATCGTCACGACGTCGAACTCGTCGCGCTCCAGCGGCAGGTTGAAGATGTCGCCGTGGCGGATGGAGGCCTTGGTGATGCCCGCCCGGTCGAGATTGGCGCGCGCCACAGCCAGCATGTCGCGGCTGGCATCGACACCGACGCCGCGCCGGTAAAGCCCTTCGAAAAGCTGGAGGATGCGGCCCGTGCCCGTGCCGAGATCGAGGAAGGCATCGACCGGCGCCGTGCCGATCAGCTCGGCGAGCTTGGCCTCCACCTCCGCCTCGCTGACATGGAGGCGCCGCACCACGTCCCACTCGGCCGCGTTGCGGCTGAAATAGGCCTGCGCCTTGTCGGCGCGCACCTTCTTGAGCGCCCGCAGCCGCTCGTCGTCGCGCGCGAAGACGGCATCCGCCGGGTCGATGGCATCGAGCAGCCCGCGGGCGAGCGCCACCGCCGCCCCGCCCTGGCTGAGGCGGAAGAACGCCCAGGCGCCCTCCTGGTAGCGGTCGATCAGCGCGGCCTCGGCCAGGAGCTTCAGATGGCGCGAGATGCGCGGCTGGGACTGGCCGAGAATGTCGGTCAGGTCCGTCACCGTGAGGTCGCCGTGCGAGAGCAGCGCGAGAAGGCGAAGGCGCGTCGGCTCGCCCGCCGCCTTCAGGATCTCCACGATGTCGTCCAGTCCGAGTTTCTGCGTGTCGCCCATGATCGTTCCAATCAAGACATAAAGATATGTTTATGTGATTAACCCGCAATGCGCAAGAGCCAATCCGCCTCACCGATCTTCCCATCAACCGCGGCAAAGAAAAACCCCGGCGGGCCGGGGTTTGAAACGGATGGTCGGTGCCGGTTGCCGGGCCTGCCCCTCATCCCGCTGCAGGATACCCTTGCGTATCGTAGCCAAAGGCCCTCTCTGCCCTGCCGGGCATCTCCCCCACAAGGGGGGAGAAAGCAGGAGGCTTGCCCTTCCCTCCCATTTTTCCGAAATGGGGGCGGCACGTTAAGTCCCTCCCCCACAAGGGGGACTGTTTACCCGGACCGCTTTTTGGATTCTGTTATAGAGGTGATTTGCGGGGAGGCACACGATGGATTGCCCAAGCTGTGGCGGCACAGATCTGATCAAGCGCGGCAGCAAGGCCGGGCATCAACGCTACCGATGCCGCGCC
>Ga0222427_101009_pt1 | contig 18251 bp, 20 predicted proteins | sample 2B20Ametagenome_FD_182890 | JGI IMG/M metagenome (GOLD analysis project Ga0222427, IMG submission 182890) | Enriched microbial communities from leaf-cutter ant dump, University of Wisconsin, Madison, United States - 2B20A (version 2) | ecosystem: Environmental > Terrestrial > Nest > Insects nest...
AGCCGCATTGCGGGAACTGGGCGGTGCCCTTCATGAACAGCACGACGGGGTGCTGGGTCACGGTTTCGCGGATGAATTCTTGAACGTCGCTCATGGTGGTCTCTCGGACAGGCGTATGGGAATACGCCAATTATAGGTACAGCGGAGAAAAGCGCCCGGATATCCCGGACACGGCTCCGGGAATCCCGTCAGACGGAAAGCCGGCCGCCGGATATCCGTTCGATGCCAGCCAGGTCGCGCCGGCTATGCACATCCGCGAAACCGGCTTCGGCCAGCAAATCCCGGACCGCCTGCGCCTGGTCCCAGCCGTGTTCCATCCACAGGGCGCCGCCCCGCTTCAGGTAGCGGCTGGCGCCCTGCACGATGCGCGCCAGGTCTTCCAGGCCGCCCGCGCCGTCGGTCAGCGCGCCGCGCGGCTCGAAGCGCACGTCGCCCTGGTCCAGATGCGGGTCGTCGCTGGCCACGTAAGGCGGATTGGACACGATCAGGTCGAAGCCCTCGCCCGCGGGCACGGCCTCGTACCAGCTACCTTCGACCAGGCGGACCGACGCCGCCAGGTCCCAGGCGTTGGCGGCCGCGACGGCCAGCGCGGCCGCGCTGACGTCGGACGCCATCACCCGCGCATCGCGGCGCGCCAGGGCGATCGAAATCGCGATCGCGCCGCTGCCCGTGCCCAGGTCCAGCACGGCGGGCGCGGCCAGGCCCGCCAGGCATTCCAGCGCGGTCTCGACCAGCACCTCGGTATCCGGGCGCGGGATCAGCACATCGGGCGTGACGCGGAAGCGGTGGCCCATGAACTCGCGATGGCCCAGCAGGTAGGCCATGGGCTCGCCGGACAGCCGCCGCCGGGCCAGCGATTCGTACGCGGCGGCCACCTCGGGCAGCAGTGGGTCGGTGTCGTGCGCCAGCAGCCAGGCGCGCGGCTTGCCCAGCACGTGCTCGAGCAGCATGCGCACCTCCAGCCGGGGCAGGCGCGTATCGAGCAGCAGGGTCTTGAGCGGGGGCGGCGTCATGGCGAAAACCCGGTCAGACGTCGTCGCCCAACGCCGCCAATTGCTCGGCCTGGTGCTCGGCGATCAGCGCGCCGGTCAGCTCCTCCAGGTCGCCTTCCATGATCTGCTGCAGCTTGTACAGCGTCAGGTTGATGCGGTGGTCGGTCACGCGGCCCTGCGGGAAGTTGTAGGTGCGGATGCGCTCGGAACGGTCGCCCGAGCCGATCAGGCTCTTGCGCTCGGCCGCTTCCTTGCTCTGGCGCTCGCGGACTTCCTTGTCCTTCAGGCGCGCGGCCAGCACCTGCATGGCCTTGTCCTTGTTGCGGTGCTGGGAGCGGTCGTCCTGGCATTCCACCACCAGCCCGGTCGGCAAGTGGGTGATGCGCACGGCCGAGTCGGTCTTGTTGATGTGCTGGCCGCCCGCGCCGCTGGCACGGAAGGTGTCGATGCGCAGGTCGTTCGGATTGATGACGATGTCCGACATCTCGTCCGCTTCCGCCATGATGGCCACGGTGCAGGCCGAGGTATGGATGCGGCCCTGCGCCTCGGTGGCCGGCACGCGCTGCACCCGGTGCGCGCCGGACTCGAACTTCAGGCGGCCGTAGGCGCCGTCGCCGTCGATGCGCGCGATCACTTCCTTGTAGCCCCCCAGCTCCGAGGGGCTCTCCGACATCAGCTCCACGCGCCAGCCGCGCTGCTCCGCGTAGCGCGAATACATGCGCAGCAGGTCGCCGGAGAACAGCGCGCTTTCGTCGCCGCCCGTGCCCGCGCGGATTTCCAGGAACACGCTGCGGCCGTCGTTGGGGTCGCGCGGCAGCAGCAGCACCTGCAGCGCGGCCTCCAGCTCTTCCAGCCTGGCGCGTCCGGTCTTGATCTCGTCTTCGGCCATGGACTTCAGTTCCGGGTCCGACAGCATCTCCTGGGCGGCCGCCAGATCCTCCTCGGTGCGGGCGAAGGCGGTAAACGCCTCGACCACCGGCTCCAGTTCGGCCCGCTCGCGCGAAAGCTTGCGGAAACGCTCCATATCGGACGCGGTCTCCGGTTCGGCGAGCAGCGCGTCGACCTCGATGAGGCGGTGGCACAGATGCTCCAGCCGGCTGCGCATGGAAGATTTCATGGGGAATGACCAAAAAGAAAAGCGGGAAAGCGGGCGCCCAAAAGACGAACGCCCGCCGGGAGGGCGGGACGTGGGACAGCGTCGCTAACGGCGGGAGTCGCGGCCGGGGAACAGGCGCGGCATCCAGGCCAGCAGTTGCTTGCGGTCGTCGCCTTCGCTGCGGTTGAGCGCCGCCAGCGGGCCGTGCAGGTATTTCTGCGTGAGGCCATGGGCCAGTTGCTCGAGCACGGCCTCGGGCGATTCGCCCCGCGCCAGCAGCTTGCGGGCGCGCTCCAGTTCCGCGGCGCGGACGTCCTCGGCGGCCTGGTGCAGGTCGCGGATGACGGGAACCACTTCGCGGGACTGCATCCAGTGCATGAAGCCCTGGACCCGGGTTTCGATGATGGCTTCGGCCTGCACCACGGCGGCGCGGCGCGCGTCGGTGCCGGTCTGCACCAGGCGGCCCAGGTCGTCCACCGAGTACAGGTAGACGTCGTCCAGGCGGCCGACTTCGGGTTCGATATCGCGCGGCACCGCCAGGTCGATCATGACCATCGGGCGGTGGCGGCGCAGGCGCGTGGCCCGCTCCACCATCCCCAGGCCGAGGATGGGCAGGGAGCTTGCCGTACAGGACACGACCACGTCGAATTCGGACAGGCGGTCCGTCAGGTCGGACAGCTTCATCGTGCTGGCCGAAAAACGGTTGGCCAGGATTTCGGCGCGCTCGGCGGTGCGGTTGGCCACCACCATGCTGCGCGGACGCTGCGCGGCGAAGTGCGTGGCGCACAGTTCGATCATTTCGCCGGCGCCGATGAACAGCGTGCGCGCCTGGTCCAGGTTGCCGAACACGCGCTCGGCCAGGCGGACGGCGGCGGCGGCCATGGACACCGACTGCGCGCCGATGGCGGTCTGCGACCGCACTTCCTTGGCCACCGAGAAGGTGCGCTGGAACATCTGGTGCAGCAAGGTGCCCAGCGAGCCGGCTTCGCCCGCGGCGCGCACGGCGTCCTTCATCTGGCCGACGATCTGGGTCTCGCCCAGCACCATGGAATCCAGGCCGCTGGCCACGCGGAAAGCATGGCGGACGGCGTCGTCCTGGTGGTGGCGGTACAGGTGCGGGCGCAGCGTGCCGGCGTCCAGGCGGTTGTGCTCGGCCAGCCAGGCCGGCAGTTGGTCCGCCACATGGCCGTCGGCCGCGCAATAGATCTCGGTCCGGTTACAGGTGGACAGGATCGCGGCTTCGCGCACGGAGCCGCCGAACGCCGAACGCAAACCTTCCAGCGCGGGCTTCACCAGATCGACGGGCATGGACACGCGTTCGCGGACCGAAACCGGCGCGGACGTGTGATTCAAACCGAAGGCAAGGACAGCTACCGACATGTGGGAGGGACGGCCAGGCCATCCGCGCGTAAGCGTTAAGAACTGCCACCAGGAACACTGCGCCACAGGAGTTGGCCCGTAGCGGCAGACCGCTAGTGATTATACTCCTGCGGGTTATCCCCAGGCCACTCCCATGCCCAACCGCGACCCTGGGTCGCACCTTTCGTTCCCTCTATCCAACACTTGGGCGTCCCGCACGCGGGGAAAAACGTTCGAGATTTTTCCAGCCCGGCTGGCACAAGCCTGAAAAATTGTGTATAGTTGCGGACTTCGTTGGCCTGGTAGCTCAGTCGGTAGAGCAGAGGATTGAAAATCCTTGTGTCGGTGGTTCGATTCCGCCCCAGGCCACCAAAAGAATTCTTCAGCAAAGAATTGCGAATTTCAAGCCCGGCCTCGCGCTGGGCTTTTTGCATTGCGCCTGCGGCTTTTCAAGCGCGGCAAATAAGCGCACCAAAGCTTCCGGCCCGAATTTTGTGTATAGTTGCGGGCTTCGTTGGCCTGGTAGCTCAGTCGGTAGAGCAGAGGATTGAAAATCCTTGTGTCGGTGGTTCGATTCCGCCCCAGGCCACCACCCCTCTTGCCGTTATTTCCCAAGACGCTCCAGAACGCTGAAAAATCAGCGGCTTAGGCAGAAATCCCTCCTGAGACGTCTCAGCTCGTCCCATTGCATCCCGCGTTTTCCTGCTGCCAGCCTGAAAGCCGTCACCGATCGGCCCCGACCCAGTTCTCCACTTCAAGCGCCGGCACGCGCGCGAACTCCGATACGTTGTTCGTTACCAGCACCAGACCCTCGCTGCGGGCGTGGCCCGCGATGTGCAGATCGTTCACCCCTATCGGCTGGCCGATTTTTTCCAGCGCCGCCCGTATGGCGCCGTAGTGCTGGGCCGCCTTGACGCCATAAGGCAGGACGTCGAGGCGGCTGCAAAAATCCTCGACCGCCGAGAGGTTCTCGCTGACGCGGCTGCTTTTCTCCGCGCCGTGCAGCAGCTCGGCCACGGTGATCGAGGAGATCGCCATGCGGCTGGCATTGGCATTGAAGATCGGCAACACCTCGATAGGACGCCGCTTCAATACATAGATGACGATATTGGCATCCAGCAGATAGCGCAGCATCAGAGGGGCTCTCGCTCTGGCTGGTGCTGGCTGGCGCGCTCGGGCAGGAAGTCGTCGCTGACGGCGGGGCCGCCCCGGAAAAAGCCGTCCCAGACCTGGCCGACCGGGGCAATGATGCGCTCATTTCCCCGGACGCGTATTTCCACCTTCTGCACGCCTTCGGGCAGGCGCACGTCCAGGGGAAGACGGACGGCCTGTGTGCGGTTGTTGATAAAGACGGTGCCAATGGACATGGCGCGGCTCCTTGAAGCAGGAAGAACGTATATAGCAAAAGTATATAGCTTCTTCTACGAGCAGGCGAGCCGGCAGCCGATCACACTGGCATGGCTTCCTTCACAAGCTCGATCCAGTAATGCGCGCCCAAGGGCAGGATGTCGTCGTTGAAGTCGTAGTACGGGTTATGCACAGGCGGGTTGTCGCCGGCGCGGGCCGCGCCCACGAAGACATAGGCGCCCGGCCGCTGTTCCAGCATGTAGGCGAAGTCTTCCGATCCCACGCGCGGCGTGCAGGCCGCGTCGACCTGCTCCGCCCCCACCACTCTCGCGGCGGCCCTGGAGGCCAGCCGCGCTTCGGCTTCCGTATTGACGCACGCCGGGTAGCCGCGGAAATACTGCACGTCGATCGCGGCGCCCGTGGTCACGGACGTCACCTACAACATTCGGTCACTCAACTACACTGTGTATCCATGACGCCGCCCCCGACTTCCCGCGCCTCTGATCGCGCGCCCGGCCGCAAGCGAACGAACCTGTTCGCCTATGCCTGCCTGGCGATCGGTCTCGTGTTTGTTTTCCTGGGCGCGGGAATGATCCTGGACGGCGCCCAGGCAGGGATTCCCGTCACGCTATTCTTCGGCCTGTGCGCCGCGGTTGCCGTCCTGCAGATATGGCCGGGCCTGCTCCAGCGCGAGGCGCATTCCGCCGCGGCACTGCTGGCCCGGTATCCCGGCCCTGTGCAGCTTAAGGCCGCAGCGTTGAAACTGTGGGTGTTTTCGCTGCTGTCGGCGGTCTTCGGCGGCGTGCTGTTGTGGATGCTGCTCCACGAACCGCTGCCGCCGCTGAAGCAGTTGATCCTCTGGCCGGGCGCCGTGCTCTCGCTATTCGCCGCGGCCATGCTGCTTGTGCGTGCTGCGAAGGACGACACCTTCCTGCGCCTGAGCCGCGACGGCTTCGAGACAAGGCTCGTCTGGAACAGCAAGACGATACGCTGGCAAGACACCAGCGACTTCGCCGTGGTCAGCATCAGCCGTAACGTGCCCAAGCTGATTGTTTTCGACGACGCCACGGTCGACCGCGCAGGCGCCGCAGGGCTCAACCGGCATTTCGTCGGCCGCAATTCCAGCTTGGCCGAAACCTATGGGCTTACCCACGAAGCCTTGGCCGAACTGCTCAATGCCTGGCGCCAGCGAGCGCTGGAGCAGGATGCAATGTTTACGCGATGGCCCGAGAACCGATGACCTCCGCTCGAATGTTCCTGAACCTGCTGTCCGGCGCCAGCCTGGCCGCCGCATCGTGCAATGCCATTGCCGGCCCGCTCCCCGCCGGGCTCTGCGAACTCCAGCCCGATAAGCCGGGTTATCAGCAGCGGATCTACGAAACGTTCAAGCCGCAGCCGAATCGCGGCGTGACGGTCGTTCTGATGGCGATCGACTGCGAGTCGCTGTCGGCCGCCGAGAACGGGCGCCCGGATCGTCCCAAAATACTGTTCACGGACTATCGCGCAACCTCGGCGAGCGGTGTCCCGGCCGGGCGGCCCGCAGCCTTGGATTTTTTTGAAGCGCGCTACAAGAACCGTCCCGACTACCTCGGCCGCGACGGCTACGCGGTTTACATCAGGCAAGAAAGCGAAAGGCTTTCGGGAGCCAGCGCCTATTCCTCCGTCGATGGGACGGGGCGCATCTATACGCTGCTTGAATTCAATGTCCCGGATGCGGCGCAGCGGGCCCGGCGCATTGTGTCGGAGTATGCCAGGTCCCGGTAGCGCCGTTTGGCCCCGCCGATCAGGCCCCTGCCCTCTTCAAGCGCGCCAGCGTGGTCGCCACCAGCCGGTCGCAATCGTCGCCGTCGAACTCGAACAGGCTCTTTTCCGTCACGTCGATATCGCGCGACAGGGATTCTCGCAGCATCGCGTTGGCGCGGAAATGGCGGCTGCGCACCGTGGCCTCGGGAATGCCCAGGCAATCCGCCGTTTCCTCCACGGACAATTCTTCGACGGAGCGCAGCACGAACACCGTCCGGAAGGCGACCGGCAAGGCGTCCAGCCGCGCCTCCAGCAAGACGCGAAGCTGCGAACGGGCCGCGGCGTGGTACGGCGGATGCCGTCATCGCGCCGAACCGGCCGCGCCCTCGGCCCGCCCCGGGGCAGAATGGGTGCCGCTCACGCAGGCATGGCTTCTCTCACAAGCTCGACCCAATAGCGAGCGCCCAAGGGCAGGATGTCGTCGTTGAAGTCGTAGTACGGGTTATGCACGGGCGGGTTGTCGCCGGCGCGGGCCGCGCCCACGAAGACATAGGCGCCCGGCCGCTGTTCCAGCATGTAGGCGAAGTCTTCCGATCCCATGCGCGGCGTGCAGGCCGCGTCGACCCGCTCCGCCCCCACCACTCTCGCGGCGGCCCTGGAGGCCAGCCGCACTTCGGCTTCCGTATTGACGCACGCCGGGTAGCCGCGGAAATACTGCACGTCGATCGCGGCGCCCGAGGTCACGCCCACGCCTGCGCATACCTCGCGCAGCCGGCGTTCGGCCAGGTCGCGCGTGGCGGCGGTCAGCGTGCGGCAGCTTCCGCGCAGCAGCACGCTGTTGGGCACCACGTTCCAGGTATCGCCCGCGTGGATCTGCGTGATGCTCAGCACCAGCGCATCGGTGGCCTTCACGTTGCGGCTGGCGATGGTCTGCATCGCGGTAACGACCTGCGCCGCCGCCACGACGGCGTCGATGCCATGCTCGGGCTGCGCCGCGTGGCAGCCCTTGCCGGTCACGGTGATCTCGTAGGTGTCGCAGTTGGCCATGACCGTGCCCACGCGGGTGGAGACCATGCCGAACGGCAGGTTGGGCGAGTTGTGCAGCGCGTACACGGCGTCGCACGGGAACTTGTCGAACAGGCCGTCGCGCACCATGGCCAGGCCGCCGCCGGCGTGCTCTTCGGCGGGCTGGAAAATGAAGTGCAAGGTGCCCCGCCACCCCGGATCGCCGGCCAGGTGGTGGACCGCGCCCAGCAGCATGGCGGTATGGCCGTCGTGGCCGCAACCGTGCATCTTGCCGGCGATGGTCGAACGGTGCCCGACCTCGCCCAGCTCCTGCATGTCCAGCGCGTCCATGTCGGCGCGCAGGCCGATCGCCGGCCCCGCGCCCCGCGCCAGCGTTCCAACCACGCCGGTGCCGCCCAGGCCTCTGTGCACCGCCGCCCCCGCCCGCTCCAGTTCGCGGGCCACCAGATCGGCCGTGCGGAATTCACAGAATGCGGTTTCCGGATGCGCGTGCATATCGCGGCGCCATTCGCGCATCCGGCGCAGCAATTCAGGACTGATGGGGGAATCGACGATAGCCATGGGGCGGTTTGTCTCCAAGGGATGGGCCTGGGGGAAATACGGCTTTCGACTATAGACAGGCGCGAGTACAAACTCGATAGCAACGATCACATCTTATTGATGTGATTTTTGCAACGTTCGAACGCAGGTATCGGAACCGCGGCGAGGAAACCGACAAAAAATGGACAACGTTCTGGAATTCAAGCGGACGCAATGTCTGCTGCAGGTCATCGAGACCGGCTCATTGCGCGCTGCCGCCGACGTGCTGCAGACCGACCCCTCCGCGGTCAGCCGCGCCGTCGCCCGGCTGGAAGTGGAAACCGGGCTGACCTTGCTGGAGCGCCGCGGCCGCGGCGTCGTGCCCACCGACGCCGGCCGGCTGATGGCGCTGTTCGCGCGCCGCCAGCAAGACCTGAACGAGTCTTTCCAGGCCGAGGTCAACAACCTGAAGAGCGCCACGCGCGGCCACGTCGAGCTGGCGCTGGGCGAAGGTTTCGTCGACATGCTGCTGGAACCCATCCTGCTTTCGTTCGTGCGCGAGCATCCCGACATCACCTACAACATCCACGTGGCCGGCACCAATGAGACCGTGCGATGCATCGTGGAAGAACGCGTGCAGATCGCGCTGGCGTTCCAGCCGCCGAACGATGTGCGGCTACGGTCGCACTACTCCCGCGCCGCGCCGATGCGCGTGCACGTCCACAGGGACCATCCGCTGGCGCAAACGAAGCGGCCCTTGCGGCTGTCGGACCTGGCTCCTCACGGCTGGGCGGCGATGGACGAATCGTTCGGCGTGCGCCAGCACATCCAGGCGGCGGAGCTGGACGAGAACGTCAAGCTCAAGCCCGCGCTGCTGACCAACTCCTTCAAGATCCTGTGGGAGTTCGCCAGCCAGGGGCTGGGCTATGTCGTGAATCCGCTGTCGATGCCGCTGAAGGGTCCGCAGTTCCGGCAAATGGTGTCGCTGCCGCTGGCCAACCCCATCCTGAACAATAGCCGCACCCATGTCATCAGCCTGGCGGGCCGCCACCTGCCGCCGGCCACGGCCAGCATGCTGCGCCACATCCTGAAGACGTTTCCCGCCCTGGAGGCCCAGCGCGCCTCGGCCGGCCACGCCTGAGCCGGCCGCGCCTGAGCCGGCCGCGCATCAGTTGCCCCCCTAGCGGGCCGCAGCTCCCCGGCCCATCGATGCGGATTTCACAATGATCCGGCCTGCCGTCCGTCATTGATGCCGGCAAACGCCGCTGCCTAGACTGCATGGCGCAGTCCGGCATGACGGCCGGCTGCCCATAAACCGACATGACAAGGGAGAAGCAGCATGCGTTGGAACCTACCGGCCCGGGCGGCCGCAATTTTCCTGGCGGCGTGCGCCGCCGCCCCGCTGGCGCACGCCACGGACTACCCGGCCAGAAAGCCGCTGAGCCTGATCGTGCCCTATCCCGCCGGCGGCGCCAGCGACGCCTCGGCGCGGCAGTTCGGCGTGCATATCGCCGATGCACTGAAGCAGCAGGTCATCGTGGAAAACGTGGGCGGCGGCGCCGGCATGCTGGGCGCGCGCCGCGTGCTGGCCAGCGCGCCCGACGGCTATACCTTCCTGCACGGGTCGGCCAACGAAGTCATCCTCAGCCCGTTCCTGAACTCGGCGGCCCATTACAAGCCCGAGGATTTCCGCCTGACGCAGCCGATCAGCGAAGCCACCATCGTGCTGGTCGCGCGCGCCGACCTGCCGGTATCGGACATCGATGAATTCATCGCCTACGCCAAACGCCCCGGCGCCAGGCCCCTGACCTTCGGCAGCGTCGGCGTGGGCTCCCTGTACCACATCATGACCGAGTACCTGGGGCGGCGCGTGGGCGCGGAATTCCTGCACGTGCCCTATCGCGGCGCGGCGCCGGCGCTGCAAGACCTGATCGGACGCCAGGTCGACTTCGCCGTCCTGCCGTACCAGCAGGCGATGGAAGGCATGGCGGCGCAGCAGCAGTTGAAGATCCTGACCAGTTTCTCCGACAAACTGCCCGCGCCGCTGTCCAGGCTGCCGCTGATTTCGCAAAGCAAGACGATTCCCGACTTCGTCTATACGATCGCGGGCGGCTACTACGTGCGCCAGGACACCCCGGCCGCGGAAGTCGCCACCTTGCGGCTTGCGGTGGGCCATGCGCTGGAACAGCCCGACCTGCGTCAGCGCATGGAGGCCGAAGGACGCCTGCTGCTGCAACCGATGAGCCAGCAGGACGCCGACGCCTATGCGACGGCCCAGGTCGCGAAGTACCGGCGGATGATCCAGGAACTGGGGCTCAAGCCGATGTAGGCACCGGCACCGCCATCCCGTATTTGGCCCGGTTCATCACCACCAGCGTGGAAAAGCGCTTGACGTTGGGATTGCCCCAGAAATGGCGCTGGGCGAATGCCTCGTATTCGTCCATGTCCCGCATGGTGAGGGTCAGCACGAAATCGACCTCGCCGGTGACCGACAGGCACTGCATGATCTCCGGCGCGCCCTGCATCGCGCGCTTGAAATGGTCCAGCTTGTCGGCGCGCTCGCTTTCCAGGGTCACCAGCACGACCATCATGATCCCCCGCCCCACGGCGGCCGGGTCCACGACGGACACGTCGCCCAGCACCACCCTGGACTCGCGCAGCCGCTTCATCCGGCGCAGGCAGGACACCGGCGACAGGTTCACGCGCTGCGCGACCTCCTGGCTGGTGCGCTGATTGTCTTCCTGCATGCTCTGCAGGATCTGTAGGTCGAAATCGTCTAGTTCCATAAAGGTCTCGGAACGTGTGAATGCGGCGGGGCCGCGCCCGGCTACCGATTCTAGGGCCAGTTCGACGGGAAACTTCATCCGGCCGCCCCGGGATGCAGGAATAATTCAGCCGGCTTGCTTACACTGGGAACCCTCCGTCCGCGCCGCGGGCGGGCCGCCGCCCCGTATCATGCCGTCATTCCAGCTTTTCCTCCTGTTTCTCGCCGCCGACGCGGCGCTCAAGCTCACGCCCGGCCCCGACATGGCGCTGACCCTTTCCCGGGGCATGACGCAAGGCTTCCGGCCGGCCTTCCACAGCGTACTCGGCAACGTGGCCGCCGGCTTCATCCAGGTGCCGGCGGTGGTGCTGGGGCTGGCCTCCGTGCTGCAGGCCTTTCCATCGCTGTTCATGGGCATCAAGGCGGCGGGCGGCCTGTACCTGGGCTACCTGGGCATCAAGGCGATCCTGCGCTGCGCCCGCTCGGCGGAGGTGTCGCTGGCCGCGCGGCCGGGCGACGCGCGCGACGCCTTCTGGCAGGGGTTCACGACCAACCTGCTGAATCCCAAGGTGCTGCTCTTCATGATCGCCTTCCTGCCGCAGTTCACCACGCCGGATAACGGACCGGTCTGGATCCAGATGCTGGTGCTGGGCATTACGATGAAGGTCTTGAGCCTGCCCTACGGTAGCTGCTTCGCCTATGGCGCGTCGCGCATCCGCGGCTGGGTGGGCCGCAATCCGTGGTTCCTGCGGATGCAGCAAGGGCTGCTGGGCGCCGTCATGGTCGGCCTGGCGCTGTATGTGCTCTACTCCACCGCCGAAACCCTGGCCTGATCCCCGCCTCGACCGACCGCAGCACGCTCTACGTTTTCCGCCATGACCGCCGCAACCCTGAACACCGGACGCAACGCCTCCACGTCCACCTTGCTTCCCACGCTATCGCTGATCGGCGCGATGGCGTCGCTGTGCATCGGCACTTCGTTCGCCAAGTCGCTCTTCCCGTTCGTGGGCGCCCAGGGCACGACCGCCTACCGCATCGCCATCGGCGCGCTGATCCTGCTGGCGATCTGGCGTCCGTGGCGCTTCCCCCTGACGCGCCGGGACGCGGGCAAGATCGCGCTGTACGGCGTGACGCTGGCCTGCATGAACCTGCTGTTCTACATGGCCCTGCGCACGCTGCCGCTGGGCGTGGCCATCGCGATCGAGTTCACCGGGCCGCTGACCCTGGCCGTCGCGCTGTCGCGGCGCGCCATCGACTTCGTCTGGATCGCCTGCGCCGCGGCGGGCCTGGTGCTGCTGATCCCCACGGGGCAATCGGTGCACGACCTGGACCCGGCCGGCATCGCCTACGCGCTGGGCGCGGCGGTGTGCTGGGCGCTCTACATCGTCTTCGGCAAGATGGCCGGCAACGTGCACGGCGGGCAGGCCACCTCGCTGGGCCTGACGGCGGCCACCCTGGTGGCGCTGCCCATCGGCGCGGCCCATGCCGGCGCGGCCCTGCTGGACCCCACCCTGATCCTGGCCGGCATCGCGGTCGGCATCCTGTCCAGCGCCTTGCCCTATTCGCTGGAAATGGTGGCCTTGAAACGCCTGCCGCAGAAAACCTTCGGCGTGCTCCTCAGCATGGAGCCCGCCATGGGCGCGCTGGCGGGCGTGATCGTGCTGAACGAACACCTGGACAAGACCCAGTGGCTGGCCATCTGCGGCATCATCGTGGCGTCCGCCGGCTGCGCGGCCACGGCGCGGCGGCAGCACAACGCCCCCACGCCCGCGCCCGACTGAGCGCGGGCGGACGCCGCTTTTCCGGCCGGCGCGCGTTCGCCTAGCCGAAGCCCACTTCCCGCCGGGGCGGCGCCAGCGGATCGAAGTCTTCCCAGTGGTTGTTGCGCCAGCGGCCGTTGGCGTGCTCCACGTCGGCGCCGCCGGTGTCGCGCAGGATGCGGCACGCCAGCATTTCGCGTTGCGGACGCGTGCGCACGGCCACCATGACGCCGGCCTGGCGGATTTCTGCATGCGCATCGGGATTGAAATAGCCATGCTGGGTGCTGCCATGGCCCGTCACCCACAGCGCGCCGAAGAGCGAGCCCAGATAGGCGCCCACTCCCGCCGCCGCCAGCACCAACGGCGTGGAATCGCTGAGTTCCGACATCACGAATCCGCCGAACACGGCGAATCCCGCTCCCATGCCGCCCGCGCCCAGGAAGGCGCCCATGTCGGCGCGGCCCGCATCCGGGTCGGAACGGCGGTCGCCGCCCCACGGATAGCGGCCGTGCTCGCCGGCCGGATTGACGTAGAAGATATTGATGTCCCAGTCGGGAAAACCGCTGGCGGCCAGGCGCCGGGCGGCGGCCTGGGCCGCTTCGAAGCCCTCGAATCGGGCTGCTACGATCAAAGACATGACAACTCCTCGCCCGGCATGCCGGGCAGGCAGGATCGACATGGCTTTATCGTACGCCCGCTCTGCCCGACGGAACGCGGCGGTTACACCTTGCGGCGGCTGTTACGCCCGCCATCAGTCCGCCGAGATCCGCTTGCTGCGGATCACCGCGCCCCAGCGCTCGTATTCTTCGCGCGCATAGCCCGCGAAGGCCTGCGGCGAGCTGCCGGTGGGCTCCATGCCCTGCCGGGTGAGCTGCGTCACCACGTCCGGCGAACGCAGCGCCTGGACGATGGCCCGGCTCAGCGTCTCGACCACCTCGGGCGGCGTGCCCGCCGGCGCGACCACGCCCTGCCACGCCGCGGCCTCGAACGCCGGGCCGCCGGCCTCGGCGAAGGTCGGCACCTCCGGCAATTGCGATGAGCGCCGCGCCGCCGGCACGGCGATGGCGCGCAGCCTGCCCGCCTGGATCAGGGGACGCGCGGCGGCCAGGTCGGCCATCATCATGGGCACCACGCCCGCGGCCACGTCCTGCAAGGCGGGCGGCGTGCCCTTGTACGGGATGGCCGTGGCCTCGCCCTGGATGGTTTCCAGGAACAGCTCCATGGCCAGGTGATGCGGGCTGCCCACGCCCAGCGAGGCATAGCTGCCCGGCTGCTCGCGCTTCAGGTAGGCCGTCACGTCGGCCAGGGTCCGCATGGGAGAATCGGGCGCCACCACCAGCACGATGGGCAGCGATACCAGCGTCGAAACGGGGGTCAGGTCCTTCTGCGGATCGTAGGGCAGCTTGCCGTACAGCCACGGATTCAGCGCCAGCGTGCTCATGCCCGCCGTCAGCACCGTGTAGCCGTCGGGCTCGGCGCGGACGGTTTCCTGGGCCGCGACGATAGTGGCGGCGCCGGGACGGTTCTCGACCACCACCGCCTGCCCCAAGGTGTCGCCCACGTGCCTGGCGACGATGCGGGTCGCAAGATCGCTGCCGCCGCCCGCGCTGAACGGCACCAGCCAGCGGATCGGGCGATCGGGATACCCCGCGGCCATGACCGGGGCGGGAACGGCCGAAACACCGGCCAGCGCGGCCGCCAGCAGGACGCCCTGCACGATGCGTTTGAACATGTCGCGGTCTCCTCGCGTTTCTATTTAATTAACATATTAACTATATTCCGCCGCGGCGGGAACACGAGGAAACCACGGGGGAATACCGGAGGATGCTGCATCGGCGGCCGCGTTCAGGCGCGGGCGGCGGCCAGCCAGCGCAGGCCGGCGGAAGTGCCGGCCGCGGGACGGTATTCGCAGCCGATCCAGCCGCCGTACTGCAGTTCGCGCAGCACGCCGAAGACCCAGCCGTAATCCAGCTCGCCGCGGTCCGGCTCATGGCGCAGCGGCACGCCGGCGATCTGCAGGTGGCCGACCCGCCCGGTGGGCAGGTACTGGCGCAGCTTCGCGGTGACGTCGCCCTCGACGATCTGGCAGTGGTACAGGTCCATCTGCACTTTCAGGTTGGGCGCATTGACCGCCTGCACGACGGCATGCGCCTCGTCCTGGCGGTTCAGGAAATAGCCGGGGATGTCGCGCGTGTTGATGGGCTCGATCAGCAAAGTGACCCCGGCCGAGCGCGCCTGGCGCGCGGCCCAGTCCAGGTTCTCGCGGTAGCAGTCCAGCATGGCCGGGCGCGAGGCGCCGTCCGGAACCAGCCCCGCCATCACATGGACGTTCGGGCAGGCCAGCGCCGTGGCGTAGGACAGCGCCTGTTCGATCCCGGCCTGGAATTCCGCCTGGCGGCCGGGCAAGGCGGCCAACCCGCGTTCTCCGCGGGCCGCGCTGCCCGGCGGGGCGTTGAAAAGCACTTGCGCCACGCCCGCCGCGTCCATGCGTTCGCGCACGAAAGCCGCCGGCGCCTCGTACGGACACATGCATTCCACGCCCGCGAATCCGTCCGCCGCGGCGGCCGCATAGCGGTCCAGGAACGCGTGTTCCGGGTACATCATCGAAAGATTGGCGGCGAACTTCAACATGGCGTGCTCCGGGCCGGGCGGCATGCCTGGAAAATAGCACACCGCCGGGGCCGCCGCGCGCCGTCAGCCGCCGAAGTCGGGCGCAGGATGCAGGGTCAGGCGCGGACCGGCCTTGAGGATCTGGCTGGGGATGTCGTGGCCCACCAGTCCGGGCAGCGTGGCCGACACGCCGAGAATGCCCGCCAGGTCCACGCCGGTGTCGTAGCCCATCAGCTCGAGCATGTGCACCAGGTCCTCGGTGCAGACGTTGCCGCTGGCGCCGGGCGCGTAGGGGCAGCCGCCCAGCCCGCCCAGCGAGGCGTCGAAACGGTCGATGCCCGCCGCGATCGCCGCCAGCGTATTGGCCAGCGCCATGCCGCGCGTATTGTGGAAGTGCATGGTGGTCTCCAGGCCGGGGAACAGCCTGCGGACCTCGCGCCCGATCTTCTCCACCTGGGTCGGATAGGCCATGCCCGTGGTGTCGCACAGGGTCACGCCGTCCACGCCCAGCGCGGCGAAGCGCCCCACCAGCTCGAACACCTCGAAGGCGTTGATGTCGCCTTCCATGGGGCAGCCGAACACCGTGGACAGGGACACGTTGATGGCGACGCGGCTGCCGCGCACCGCGCTGACCACGTCGCTCAACTGCTCGAACGACTGTTCCCGCGTCATGCGCAGGTTGGCGCGGTTGTGGGTCTCGCTGACGGACATCACCAGGTTGACCTCGTCCACCTTGCATTCCAGCGCCCGCTGCGCGCCGCGCACATTGGGCACCAGCACGGTGTAGACGACGTCCGGATTGCGCTCGATCTCGTGCATCACGATCTCGGCGTCGCGCAGCGCGGGAATCGCCTTGGGCGACGTGAACGAGGTGGCCTCGATCTTGGCGAACCCGCTGCGGGAAAGCTGGTCGATGAAGGCGATCTTGTCCTGGGTCTCGATGAACTGCTTTTCGTTCTGGAAGCCGTCGCGCGGCGCGACCTCCTGGATGTACAGCCGCTTGCGGCCCGTGTTCGCTTCGTTCATGGTGGTTCCCTTCAGATGATGCCGCGCGCGCGCCAATCGTCGCGCTGCGCTTCGCCGATGCCCAGGCCGGCCAGCACCTCGTCGGTGTCCTGCCCCAGGGCGGGCGCGGCGCTGCGCACTTCGCCCGGCGTCTCCGACAGCTTGGGCACGATGCCCGGCAGCTTCACCGGCGTGCCGTCGGGCAGGGCGCCGTCCAGGATCATGCCGCGCGCCTGGTAGTGCGGATCGGTCGCGATATCGGCCACGTCATAGATCTTGCCGGCGGGGATCTGGCCGTCGTTCAGGCGGGCCAGCACCACGTCCAGCGGATGCCGTCCCGTCCAGGCCGAGATGGCGTCGTCCAGCATGACCACGTGCTTCACCCGCCCGGCGTTGTTCGCCAGCTCCGGCGCCTCGGCCAGGTCGGGCCGGCCGATCACGCCCATCAGGCGCTTGAAGATGCTGTCGCCGTTGCCGGCGATCAGCACGTATTTATTGTCCTGGCAGCGGTAGGCATTGCTGGGCGCGATGCCCGGCAGGCTGCTGCCGGCCGGCTGGCGGATCTCGCCGAATACGGCATATTCCGGCAGCAGGCTCTCCATCATGTTGAATACGGATTCGTACAGCGCCACGTCTATCATCTGGCCCGCGCCGTTCTGGTCGCGCGCGCGCAGCGCCAGCAGGATGCCGATGACGCCATGCAGCGCCGACAGCGAATCGCCGATGGAAATGCCCACCCGCACCGGGGTGCGGCCGGGCTCCCCGCTCAGGTGGCGCAGGCCGCCCATGGCCTCGCCGATGGCGCCGAAGCCGGGCAGGTCGCGGTACGGGCCGGTCTGGCCGTAGCCCGACACGCGCAGCATCACCAGCCGCGGGTTGATGGCGCGCAGCTCCTCCCAGCCCAGGCCCCAGCCTTCCATGGTGCCGGGCTTGAAGTTCTCGACCACCACGTCGATGTCCTTGACCAGGGCCCGGATCAGGTCCTGCGCCTCCGGCGTGCGCAGGTCCAGGCTGACCGACTTCTTGTTGCGCGACTGCACCTGCCACCAGACGGAGGTGCCGTCGTGCAGCAGGCGCCAGTTGCGCAGCGGATCGCCCTTGGCGGGCGGCTCGATCTTGATCACCTCGGCGCCGAATTCGCCCAGCATCTTGGCGGCGAACGGCCCGGCGATAAGCTGGCCCAGTTCCAGCACGCGGATCCCGCTCAATGGTTTGGATGACATGATTGCCTCGTCAGCTCTTGTGTTTTCCCAGATAGGCCTCGCGCACGCGCTCGCTGGCCAACAACTCCTGGCCCGTGCCCTCCATCACGATGGAGCCCACTTCCAGGACATACGCGCGGTCCGAGATCGCCAGCGCCTGATTGGCCATCTGCTCGACCAGCAGGATCGTCATGCCGCGCTCCTTCAGCGACTTGATGATCTTGAAGATCTCGGCCACGATCAGCGGCGCCAGCCCCAGGGACGGCTCGTCCAGCATCAGGATGCGCGGCTTGCTCATCAGGGCGCGGCAGATGGCCAGCATCTGCTGCTCGCCGCCCGACAGCGTGCCCGCGTACTGGTCCCGCCGTTCCTTCAGGCGCGGGAACATCGCAAAGCAGCTCTCGATTTCCCCGGCCAGTTCCGCGGGCGATTCCTTGCGCAGGAAGGCGCCCAGCATCAGGTTGTCGAAGACGGTCTGGTCCGGGAACACCTGCCGCCCCTCGGGCACGTGGGCGATGCCCAGCCCCACGCGCTTGTGCGCGCTGATGCCGCCCAGGTCCTGGCCGGCGAACGCGATCGCGCCGGTGGATTTCTCGATGCCCGACAAGGCGCGCATCATCGTGCTCTTGCCCGCGCCGTTGCCGCCGATGATGGTCACGATCTCGTTCGTGTCCACGTGCAGCGACACCTGCTTCAGGGCATTGACGGCGCCGTAGCTGACCGCCAGGTTCTTGATGTCCAGTAATCGGCTCATTGCCGTCTCCTATGCGGGCGCGCCCAGGTAGGCCTCGATGACTTTCGGGTTCTCCTGGATGTGGTTCGGCAAGC